>Ga0207025_1038_pt1 | contig 22221 bp, 20 predicted proteins | sample Alteio_BWMinCont_45_FD_153261 | JGI IMG/M metagenome (GOLD analysis project Ga0207025, IMG submission 153261) | Enriched cells from forest soil in Barre Woods Harvard Forest LTER site, Petersham, Massachusetts, United States -... | ecosystem: Environmental > Terrestrial > Soil > Temperate forest >... | reverse complement strand
GACATCGCATTGGATTCATCTCGGTCGTGAATGACCATAACAGACATTGCAAAGACCGTTGCCAGTTCTGGGTGAAAGAGCCTTCGGCGCCGTGTCGTTGGCTTATTGCCAGTCAGGCACGTTATCCACTTTCATCGTTTCAAGTTCGGGGAGATCGAACCCAAAGTGCTGTGCAACGAGCGTGCGCAGGGCCTTACGGTCCGCCAACTGAACCGGTTCGGCGACGCCATTGCGGATGATGTGGACACCCTGGTTCATGATATTGACGCGGCCGTCCTTGGTGACGGCGTTGGCGAGAATGTTGTGGGCGAAGAAGGAAGCCGGGTGAGTGGCTATGTAGTAATTCATCATCTCGAAATCGACGGGGTACTCCTCCTCCATGGTGGAAATCCAGCCTTGGATTTGTTGGCCATCACGGGTGACGTAGAGAACCCAATCGTTGTCTTCGCGGACAAGGCGGTGGGTCGGTGCGCTCGTGGGGACGGGAGTGCCATCAATGGGTATAGGGAGGGGGCAAGCAAAGGGGCCGAAGCCAGGATCGATCACGTAAGTGGCGCCGCTGATTGCGACTGTGACGAACATGTGCTGCCGCACGCTCTCGTGGCGCGGTTCGAAGAGGACGACGCGGGATGCGTGTCTGACGGGGGCGAAGCCGATCGCATCGAGAGCGGCATACATGAGGCTTGCGTGTTCGAAGCAGTAGCCGCCGCGGCGGGCGGTGACGATCTTGGCCTGCAGTCCTTCAGGGTCGAGGCGGATAGGGCGGCCGAGAAGGACATCGAAGCTTTCGAAGGGGATGCTGGCGATATGTGCTTGGAGGATTCCTGTGAGGGCGTCGTAGGTCGGTGTGCGGGGGCCAGTGTAATCGATGCGTCCGAGGTAGGCGTCAAGATCGAGGGGCTTCGACATCTCGCTATGGCCTCTGATGTGAGATAAGGTGTTGTTGAATACCGATCGAACGCCTCACTCGAGCGACAGTCTAGGCTGTTCCCAAATCAAAATATAGGGCGACGGCGGTGTCGCCTACTGGCCCTTTTCGACGTTTTCGCCAGTTAGGTCACTTCCGCTTTGGACGGGAGCGGACATTGGTCAGCCGATCGGGTTGAGTTTCAACTCCCCCGCATTTGAGGGAACTTCGCCAGGGCGTATGCGCGGCCAATCGTCCCGCCCTCCCGGCGAGTTCGATGGCTCCTCGGCAGTTTCTGCCTTCGAGGTCACGCCGCCAGCAATTTCTTGAGCTTCACGCTAGGCGAGGCCAGATCCGAAAGGTGAGGGCGCGCCCCTTTTGCGATCAGCATTTCAGCCAGGCGGATGTCTTTGGCCACCGCGGCGCCAGGGCCAAGGCCGCTCGCCGCGACCAACCTCCCATCATCGGCGAGATGGAACAGGATAAAGGCGTGGTCGCCGAGCTCGCGCCGCACAATCGTTCGCCCTTCGTCGCAGAGACCTGCGATATGCAGGCTCATGTCGTACTGATCGGACCAAAACCAGGGGATCGCCACATAGGCGAGATCTGCCCCCAGCATATTCTTGGCGACCAGCGCGCCCTGTTCCTGAGCGTTACGCCAAGCCTCCAATCTGACGCGGCGGCGGCCGTAGACCGACAAGGGAAAGGAGCAGCAGTCGCCGGCGGCAAAGATATTGGGGTCGCTGGAGCGGAGGCGGTCGTCGACGGCGACGCCATTGTCGATCGCAAGCCCGGCGCGTTCGCCAAGCGCCGTCGCCGGCGCGGCGCCGATGCCAACGATCCCGAGATCGGCTTCAATAAGGCGTCCGCCGCTTCGCTCGATTCGAATTGTGCGCCCGTCTTCCTTGATCGCAGCGATAGTCTCGCCGCAGAGGATTTCGGCGCCTTGGGAGGCGTGCAGTGCATGAACGACCGCCGCGATTTCCGCCGGCACGCCGCGCATCAGAATCCGCGGCTGGGCCTCAAGGACCGTAACCCTCGCGCCAAGCTTTCTCGCCGACGCGGCGAGCTCCAATCCGATGAACCCGGCGCCGATAATCGCGATTCGCCGCCCCTCCCGCAGATGGGCGCGAATGGCGAGCGCGTCATCGAAAGTGCGGAGATAGGCGAGACGCGAATTCGGACCGGCGAGCGGCAGCCGACGAGGAATCGCGCCGGTAGCGAGCAGCAGCTTATCGTAGGCGATGTGGCGGCCATCGCGGAGGCGGACAATTTTCGCCGCGCGATCGATGTCCATCACGGGATTGCCGCTCACAAAGGCAATGCCTTGCTCAGCCAAACTCACCTGCGCGGCGATCGCCGTCATGACAGGGGCCTCGTCGGATGTCATGGTCGCCTTGGACAATGGCGGCCGGTCGTAGGGCAAATGGGGCTCCTCGCCGATCAGCGTCACGACGCCGCCATAGCCATTTTCTCGCAGGGCGAGCGCCGCTCGCCCGCCGCACTCTCCGGCGCCGATAACGACCATACCCGCCTGCATGCCATCATCCGATCTTCAAGCTTGTGTTCCCGGCATCGATGGCGTCCACGCCACAAGCCTCAATCCATGCCGCCATATCTCGCGCCCTTTTCGCAGCGTCGCCGCTCGGATCGAGCGGTCGACCGTTCATCGAAAACGCGCGGTCCGGGTGGGAACCGGACCGCGCAGAGACGCGAAAGGGAGGAGGAGTCCGTTCGCGCTAACCGCATTTCTTGCGCCGCCGATCTTAGGGCGGCGCGGTCAACCGCCGACGCGCGGCGGATGACCATCGTGAGTCGCCATGAAGCTCGCGATCTCCGCTTCGAGCTCGGCCATATGCTCGCCGCCAGCCATGAGGTCGGTGATCTCCTCGCGGCTCTTCTCTCCCTTGCGGAAGTCGGCCGCCTTGGCGCCTCTAATCAGGACCGCGAAGTGGTCCCCGACGGTGAGCGCATGGACGACATTGTGGGTGATGAAGATGACGGCGATGCCCTTCTGGCGCGCTTGCAGGACGATACGCAGGACGTGAGCCGCCTCCTTGACGCCGAGCGCAGCGGTCGGCTCGTCGAGGATGAGCACGCTCGCGCCGAAGTGGACGGCTCGGGCGATCGCAAGCGCCTGACGTTCGCGGCCGGACAGGCCGCCAACGAGACGATTGCCATCGTCGATGCGCGTGATCCCGAGTTCGCGCATCTCGGTCACGGCGATTTCGTTGGCGCGCTTGCGGTCGTAGACGCTTAGCGGGCCCCAGCGCTTCGTCGGCTCGGCGCCGACAAAGAATGAGCGTCCGATGCTCATGAGCGGAAACGCGACGGCCCAGGAAGAAACAAGAGTAGCGCCGACTTTTACAGCACCATGAGCGGATGATCGGCTTCCCCGAAACCGGACCTCGCTCGTTCGATCACCTTCCGTCAGAGAATCACAACAAGCAAGAACAGAGCAATGTGACATATGGCGGCGGCGTAGCGGCGGAGATATTCCGGAAGAATTCCGATGCGACAGTTTTTCAGCGGATAGGTGCGCCGATGATTGGCAGTTTTAAGCCCCTGACAGTCCGAGCATCGCTCGCGCTTCCGCCGCCGTCGCGGGCCTCGCCCCTTGTTTCGCACTCAGCGTTGCGGCGATCTCGACCAGCTCTGCATTGCTCCTGGCCAGACGATCCTTGCTCACCCGAATATTGTCTTCGAGGCCCGTGCGCAATCCGTCCCCGCCGCGGGACAGCACCCATTCCATCACCTTAGTTTGGTGGACGCCAATTCCCGCGGCCGTCCAGGTGGCCTTCGGCAAGGCGCGGCGCGTCTCGTTGAGCAGAATATCGAGCAAATGTTCTTGCGCCGGCATGGCGTTTTTTACGCCCATCACAAACTGCACGTGGGGGCGCTCGTCCATCAGACCCGCGTCAATCAGGCGCAGAGCGCCGTGGATATGGGAAAGGTCGAAGATTTCGATCTCAGGCCGAATGCCGTTGCGCAGCATTTTTGCCGCGAGGTCTTCGACGAGCGCCGTTGCGTTCTCATAGACGATCGTTGGAAAGTTAATCGAACCGGTCGAAAGCGACGCCATGTCGGGTTTCAGTGCGAGGGACGATCCGCGCGCCGATTGATCGCGTCCACGTCCGCCAGTCGAAAATTGTACGATCATGCCCGGGCAGTGTTTGCGCACGCCCTCCATAACCTGAGCGAAAAGCGCGGGATCGGAGGATGAACTTTCATCAGGGTTGCGCACATGAATATGAACCAGCGTCGCTCCGACTTCGAAGGCCTCATGCGTGGATTCGATTTGCTCGGCCGGCGATATGGGGACCGCCGGATTATCCTTCTTGCGCGGCACCGAACCGGTGATCGCCACTGCCAAAATTATCGGACGCATGAGGCTCTCCTTTGGATATGATCGCTGTGGGTTGACGCCGCTTTGTGGGCCATTCTTTGACGACGCGCGACGAGGTCGCCCCGATCATTTCTCGCGAGCGAACCTCTTCGGAGAAGCCAAGCTTGCGCTAATCATTCCGTTCCCTCTTGCAGGTGCTCTTCGACGCGAACGCGGCGCGGCGTCTCGCGCCAATCCGATCGGATGCCGTCAAAGATCTTCCGGCGAGGTCTCTCACGTGCTCACGGATTCCGACGTCTACACGCTGGCAAAGCTTTGAACGCGCATTCGCTCATATTCCTGCTTGCCGACCGGCACTGCGCCGGCATGGCCGAGATCCTTCATAGCGATCCGATAGGTCTCGCGCGCGCTCATTGCGGCCACCGCGGCGATAATCGTGATGCCGAACGTGATGGCGCCAATGATGAGCGGAATGTTCGCTGCCCCCGGCGGCGCCACAGTGGCGAACAGCGCGGGAAGCAGCGCGGTAACGGTTGTGCCCACGTTCTGTGAAATAGCCATTGCCGAAACCCGGGTGCGCGTCTGGAAAAGCTCCGGATAGAAGCTGGGGAAAATGGCGTTGTAGCCTTGATAAACGAGGCCCCACATGAGCAGCGACATAACGATCGCCAATGGCACGTTGTGGATGCTGATGGCGTAGAGGTAACCGAACGAAAGCAAGCCTGACCCCAGCGCGCCTAGAATTATTGGTGGCCTGCGACCAATCTTGTCCGACAGGTTGCCGACAAAGGGGATCACGAGCACCGCCAGGATGTTTCCGAGCACCGGGATCCAGAGATAGACATCTTTCTGAAATCCGATCCCATAGGCCGCCTGAACCGCATAGGCGCCGCCGAATATCGTGGCGACCACCGGGATGACGTTCATCAAAGCCATGCAAACGACACGCAGCATATCTTTCCAGCTCAGCTTGAAAGCCTGCACGATCGGCGATGTCGGAACCTCGCCGCGTGCGCCCTCTTCGGCGAAAGCGGGCGTTTCGGCGACTTCGCGGCGAATGATGTAGCCCGCCACGATAACCAGAAAACTCAACAGGAACGGTATGCGCCAACCCCAGGCGTTGAAAGCGTCTTCCGGCATGTAATGCGCGAGCGGCAGAAAGACCGCCGCGGCGAGAATCTGTCCAGCCTGGACGCCCTGCAATGCAAAGCTGGCGTAGAATCCGCGCCGACCGAAAGGCGCATGCTCGAGGGTCATCGAACTCGCGCCCGATATTTCCCCCGCAACCGCAAACCCCTGTATGAGGCGCAGAATGACAAGGAGCGTAGGCGCGAGAACGCCGACCTGCTGATAGGTCGGAAGGAGGCCGACAGCCATCGTCGAGAGGCCCATCACGAACATGCAGACCAGCAGAAGCTGCTTGCGGCCGTGCGTGTCGCCCCAGTGACCCAGCACGAAGGCGCCGATGGGCCGGGCCACATAGCCGACGCCGTAAGTCGCCAATGACGCGACGATGGCCACGGTGGGATTGCCCGAGGGAAAGAATATCTGCGGGAAAATCAACGAGGCCGCGGTGGCGTAAATGAAGAAGTCGTAATATTCTAACGCCGAGCCGATCCAGCCGCTCGCCGCGGCCTTTCTCGGCTGATGAACGCCGCCGGGCTCGCGGTTCGCAATATTGGTCATTGGGTTCTCCTCCGAAGCATTTATTTGCGACGGCGTCTTTGCGCGCCTTGCATCCCGTCATTCACGCGGTCGATTGCGTGTCGATCATAAGCCGCTCGTCATAATTGGCGAACGTCCATCGCGCCGTCATGTCAATTGCGGCGGGTCCAATCCGCCGTCTAGCCCCGGGCGGCGATGACGCGATCGAACGCCGCAGCCATGACGGCTCTGGGAGCTTCCGTCGCCGTAAAAATCTGAAACGCGTCCATGGCCTGATCGATCGCCAGTTCGCGACCGGTCATGACTTTCGCGCCCTTGTCTTTGGCTGCGCGCAGCAAGGGCGTCCAGAGCGGTTGATAGACCGCGTCGGCGACCCAAAGATCGCCGCGCAGCAAATAGGAGGGAGCCGGCATGTCACGGTTGGGCAGCATCCCGACGGCGGTGGCGTTGATGAGCCCGTGTGCGCCTGCGAGTGCTTGCTCGACGGTTTCGCAAGCACGCGCGTTGCAATGCGTCTTGAGCGCATCGGCAAGCTCCACGGCGCGGGTGGATTCGCGGTCGACAATGTTGAGCCGTCCGACATGACTTTCGGCAAGGGCGACGCCGATAGCCTTGCCGACGCCGCCAGCGCCTATCAAGGCGATGGTCTGCCCGGAGACATCGCCGATCTCGCGCCTCACCCCGCGGCGAAAGCCGCTGCAATCGGAGTTGAACCCGATCAATCGCCCCTCGCGCACCGCCACGGTATTGACGGCGCCGACTTTTGCGGCGGAAGCGTCGAGTTCGTCCAGCAGGGAAACGACGGCGACCTTGTAGGGATAGGTGACGTTGACGCCGGAAAAGGTGAGGGTCCGCACGCCCTCCAGCATGGCGCGCAGACGATCGGATTGTGCGCCGGCGACCTCGATCAGATGATAGCGGCAACGCATGCCTAACGCTTCGCCGGCCGCCTCGTGCATCGCCTGCGATGCAGAATGGGCGATCGGCGCGCCGATCAGGCCGAGCAGATGGTTGGTCGGATAGGCGCTGCTCATGATAGCGGAACGGTCTCAGAAACGGTGGTTATTGCTATCGATATAAAAAATACGTGTCAATCTCCTATTTGAAAAAAAATCTCCACTATTTTATTCCGCCACCCAAAAATGCATCGGCGGGGTCTCGGGCGTCAACATGCGGCAGCTCCGCACCCTTTAAAATGTGTTGGGCGAGGATTTCCGCGGCACGGTCGGAGTCGCGCGCCAGCGCCGAGTCGAGAATCTGCCGATGCTCCTCAGCCGAGCGGGAGCGCGGAAAAGGCTTGGTTTTCAGAGACAACATGCGATAGCGCTGACTGTGGTCATACATTGCCTTGTGATACATCCGCAGCCAGCGCGATTGGCAATTGGCGATGAGCGCCTCATGAAATTCCTGATTATAACGCTCCCATGCGTCGCCGTAGCGGTCCGGCTCCGCCTCGACAAGCGCCTCGACCTTGGACAGTTTGTGATAGGCGCCGACAACGCGCGCTTCCCAATCGAGATCGGCCTTGGCGATCGACTGCCGCAGAGCGTGGCATTCAAGTAATTGCCGCATTTCGGTTATTTCGCGCAAATCCTCCATCGAAACAGCGAGCACTGCGAAACCTTTTTGACCCTCGGCGACGACAAGGCCGTCTGAGGCAAGACGCGAAAGCGTCTCGCGGAGCGTATTGACGCTGACATCGTAGGCTTTGCTCAGCGGCTCCAATTTGAGCTTCGCTCCCGGCTTCAGCGCTCCCAAAATGATATCCTGGCGAATGCGGTCCTGGAGCGCTTCGGTTAGCGTCGCGGCATTGCCAATTTTGACGCCATTGACCTCGACATTCATCGTCCTCTCCTGCTGCTGCGGCGGCCTTGCCTGAAGCCGTTATTGCACGAAACGATATCTCCTACTATAGATATAGAAATATAGGAGATTTTTCGAAATGCTCAGATGGTCGATCGCGACAGTGTGCATGGGCGGCAGTCTCGAGGGAAAAATGGCGGCGGCGGCGAAGGCCGGCTTTCGCGCCGTTGAGATTTTCGAGAATGATCTGACGTTCTTCAATGGCAAAGCGCGCGACGCGCGCCAGATGGCCCGAGACCTCGGTCTGGAGATCGTCGCCTTGCAGCCGATGCGCGACTTCGAGGCGATGCCCGAGCCCATTCGAGCGCGTAATTTCGAGCGCGCAGCTCGCAAATTCGACGTCATGCATGAGCTCGGCGCGCGGCTCCTTTGCCTCTGCTCGAACGTTTCGGAAGAAGCGATCAACGAACCCGCTCGCGCGGCCGAAGACCTGGCCGAGCTTGCCGATCGCGCCCGTCACTATGGCTTCAGCATCGGGTATGAAGCGCTGGCTTGGGGTCGACACGTTCGCGATTGGATGGCGGCATGGGAGATCGTGCGCACGGCGGACCGTCCCAACCTCGGCATCGTGCTCGACAGTTTTCACGCGTGCGTTCGCGGCAATGCGATCGAGCCCATGAGCATGATACCCGCGGACCGCATCGCGTTGGTGCAAGTCGCAGACGCTCCGGCGATCCAGATGGATCCATTGTCGCTCAGCCGACATTATCGATGCTATCCGGGTCAGGGCGATTATCCGATTGTCGACTATCTCGATGCGATCACGCGTGCGGGCTATAGAGGACCCGTGTCGCTGGAGATATTCAACGACCAGTTTCGCGGCGCCTCCCCCAACGCCATTGCGCTTGACGGCAGGCGTTCGTTGAGCGCCTTGGGCGAGGCGCTGAACGAGACACGCGTCGCCCGCGGCGAACAGCCGCTCACCGATCTGCCGGCGCTGCCGCCCGCGCCCAATGTCAAGCGCATCGACTTTATCGAGTTCGCGATCAGCGACGTCGACCGGACGGCGTTCGTTCAATTGATCGAGGGTCTTGGCTTCGTCTGCGCGGGGCGACATCGCTCGAAAGATGTCGACCTTTACCGCCAGGGTAAAATCGACTTTGTCGTCAACCGAGAACGTGAAGGTTTTGCGCATTCCTTCAACATTCTACATGGCCCGTCCATCTGCGCGATTGCACTGCGCGTCGATAGCGTCAAAGCGGCGCTGGAACGCGCTGACGCGTTCGCCGCGCCGAACTACCTAGGCAGGATCGGCCCGAACGAAGCGTTGATACCCGCAGTGTGCGGCGTCGAGGGGAGTCTTCTCTACCTGCTCGACGCCGGCGCGCCCTCGCATTGGCGCGAAGACTTCGAGCCTTCTGGTGACGCCCATGGCGCCGACGCGCTAAACGAAATCGATCATCTCTCCAACGTCGTTCGCCGCTCCGAATTTCTGACCTGGTCGCTGTTTTACAAGACAGTGCTCGGATTTCGCAGCGAGGCCGCGGTGGAAATCGCCGACCCGCATGGCGCCTTCTATAGCCGCTCGTTGCGCAGCGCGAACGGAGCGGTGCGCATTCCGCTGAACATTTCCGATGGGGGGGCGACCGGGGTCTCCAGGTTTATCGATGCGTTCGGCGGCGCGGGCTATCAACAGATCGCTCTTTCCACGGACGACATTTTCGCCTTCGTCGCCCGTGCGCGCGCTCGCGGCGTGGCCTTTCTGTCGATCTCTGACAATTACTACGACGATCTGGCGGCGCGCTTCGATCTGGAGCCGGCGCTTCTGTCGGATATGCGGAAACTGGGAATTTTATACGACCGGGTGAAGGACGGCGAGTTTTTCCAAATCTACACGCAAACTTTCAAAGATCGCTTTTTCTTCGAGATCGTCCAGCGTCGGAATTACGACCTGTTCGGCGCCGCCAATACGCCGGTACGCCTCGCCGCCCAGGCCCGTGTTCAGGACGAAGCGGCACAAGTGCGGCTGAATATCGACTTTTGAACGTCCTGCGCTACGTGAGGCCGACAACGCAACTGGCCTATTTAGCACGGCGCTCTCCGGCGCTCAGCACATGATCTTCATCAACACTCGCGCACGACGCGGTAAGGCGTTGTCAGAGTGACGACGGGCCGCCGGCGGGCGATATCACGTTAACTTGGTGGCGGCGATTTGGACGGGTACAATCGGGGGCCCGCAACCATCTCAAATTGCGAGGCATTGCGAAGCTTTGTTCATACTTGGGCCGCTTGCTTCCGCGTCGAAAATCGGAGTCTTTCGTGCCGCAGCGTCGAGGTTGCGAGGCCGCCGTCAACGCGCCAGTCCACTCAAGCGGTCGGGAGAATCCGAAAGCCTCGCAAATCACCGTCAGCCACCGAATCCGCGACTGTCACATTTTCTACCCACGCCATGCGCGGCCCCGATCGGCAGGCCGCGATCATCGCATCGACAATCATTGTCTCTCCCGAAAATATCGCTTCGACCGAACCGTGACGACGATTGCGGACCCAGCCGGAAAGGCCCCGAGCCTCTGCTTCTTGCGCTACCCACGCACGATAGCCGACGCCCTGAACACGTCCGGTGACAATGACGTGGACCCTCCGAATCATAGTTCTCTCTCGGGTAGCCGAGGCGCGAAATCCGCCGCGCGCTCCGCTCGACGCCATTGTCCGGCCCAGACGCATCGAGCGGAGCGCGGGATTCCGTACACAACATTATGCGAATCAATCAAGCCGACGACGGGAGTTGGCGATCTCTTCGGGACTAACTAGCCTTTGACGGCGCCGGCGGACAAGCCTTCCACCAGAAAGCGCTGGAGATAGACAAAAGCGATCGCCACCGGCGCGACCGCCAGAACGGAGGCGGCCATCAGCAACCCCCAATCGGTCTGATGCGAGCCCTTGAACAGCATGATTCCCGGCGTCAGCGTCCGATGGCTGTCGTCGTTGATGAGGACGTAGCCGAACATGAATTCGTTCCACGCGGCGATGAAGGCGAAAGCGCCGGTCGCCAGCACGCCCGGCGCCGAGAGCGGCAGCAAGATGCGCCAGATGAAGCCGACGCGCGAGCAGCCGTCCATTTCCGCCGCTTCTTCGAGCTCGAAGGGAACGCCGTCGAAAAAGCCCTTCAGCATGAAAGTCACCAACGGAATCATGAAGGTGCAGTAGACGACGATGAGCGCCCAATAGGTGCTGAGCAGGCCAAGCCGCTGCATGAGGACGTAGAGCGGCACCAAGAGGAGAACGCCCGGTATCATCTGTGACACAAGCAATGCGCCGCCCACCGCCTGCGACACAGGATAGCGCTCCCAGCGGCTGAGGGCGTAGCTGCTGAACACCGACACCGAGAGCGTGAGCAGCGTCGAAGCCAGCGCCACGATCAGGCTGTTGCGAAAATACAGGGTGAAGTCGCTGTCGAACAGAACGGATTCAAAATTTTGCAGCGTCGGCGCGCCGATCAGGAAAGAGGGTTGGTCGCTCATCACCTCGACCGCCGGCTTCAACGCCGTGTCCAGCATCCAAAGGAAGGGAAAGAGGCAAAAGAACGAGAAGAACGCGAGCGTCGCATAAGTGAGCGAGGCGACAAAGAGGCTTTGGCTGCGCGAGACGACCATGATCTATCGCGCTCCCTTCCGCCGCACGCCGTAGTAATAGGCGAAGAAGATCGTGACCATGAATCCCATCGACATCGAAGCCAGCGCGCAGGCAGCGCCGACGTCATGGTCCTGCATGGCGTATTTGTAGATCATCACCGGCATGGTCTGCGACGAGTTCAAAGGGCCGCCGGCCGTCATGACCCACATGAAATCGAAATTGATCGCCGTCCAGATGATGTGCAGGAAAATCAGCGTCAGGGACACCGCTTTGAGATGCGGCATGGTGATGACGAAGAAGCGCCGGATCGGCCCGGCGCCGTCCATCGCCGCCGCCTCATGCAATTCACGCGGAACGGCTTGAAGCGCCGCCAGCAGGCTGATCGTGTAAAAAGGGAAGCTGCGCCAGACATTGACGAAGGTCACGGCGAGGAGCGCTGTGTCGATGCCGCCGAGCCAATCGCGCGGATGCGCGATCAGGCCGAGACGCACCATCCAGGCGTTGATGAGGCCATAATCGGGATTGAGCAGCCAGATCCAGTTCAGCCCGGCAATGGCGATCGGAATGACCCAGGGCACCACGACGATGCCGCGGAAGATGGCGCGGCCGCGGATCGGCTGGGCCAGCGCAATCGCCGCGGTAAGGCCGAGCGCGTATTCGCCGGCCACCGAAAACGCGGTCCAGGTGAAAGTATGCCAGAGCGCGGGGGCAAACTCCTCATCGCTGAGGATCGTGGCGTAATTGTCGAAGCCCGCGAAGCCGGTCGTGGTGGGATCGACGAGATTGGCGTAGCGGAAACTGACCCACAGGACATTGCAAAGGGGATAGGCGATCAGAACGAGGAGGAAGGCGGCAGCCGGCGCAAGGAACAGAATGGCGATGCGCCGCACATGGTCCTGCCGGCGCGCCGCGCGCCGGCTTTCGGAAGCAGGCTGAGCCATAACGGCGTGTTCGACAGCGGCCATCGGTTGCGCATCCTGTTTGCCGGTCCGGCGCAAAACGCGCGCGGCCCGGAAGGGCTCGCCGCCTTCCAGGCCGCACGCGTCGAAAAGCCGCCTACTGCGTCGAGATTTCGCCGGTCTGGCGCAGGCTCTTGTTGACGGCCTTGCCGAGCCAGGCGGCGACGGACGCGGGCTCCTCGTTCTTAAGCAGCACGCGGCCGATCGATTCCTCCATGTCCCGCGTGATCGATCCCAAAGCGACTGGCGGGAAGGAGACGCCGATTGGCGTCAGCGAGGTGAACGGCTTGCCCCAGATTTCGTCGCCCTGCACATCCGTGCGGGGCGAGCGATTGGGATTGACGGCGCTCTGGAACGCATGGCTCAGCATGAAGGAGGCGAATTCCCAGGTCTCCTCGGGATGTTTGCTCTTATACACGAAGAACGGGTTGATTTCGAAGAAGGTCGCCGACTTCAAGCCGGCCGGCGGCGGAACGACGCGCACGTCCTTCATCGACTCCGGATTCTGCTCGGCGCGGCCGCTCATCCAGGCGCCGTCGATGACCATGGCGTATTGGCCCAGCGAGAAATTGGTGTCTTCCTCTTCCCAGCCCCAGCCGGCGGCCTGCGGGGCGATCACATTCTTGTCGAGCATCTGCCGGTAGAAGGCGAAGACCTCCGTCGCGTGTTTCATCTCGCCGGGATTGTCGGCCCAATCGTTCTTGTATTTGCCATCGCTTTGACGCTTCGCGACCTCGACGTCATTTTGCGCAAGATACATCAGGAGCTCCTGCGGCGAGCGCACGCCGCGCCCGGCGATGCCGAAGCCGAACTTGCCCGTCGCCTGTTTGATTTTCTGCGCCGCCTCGATCAGCTCCGCCCATGTCTTGGGCGGCGCCGCGACGCCGGCCTGCTTGAGCTGGCCCTCATGATAGAGCAGTCCGCGCAGGCCGAGATAATTCGGCAGCGCCAAGAGCTTGCCGTCGACGGTCAGAGCCTGCAGGGCATTGGGATAGATGTTGTCGCGCTCCGGCCATTTTGCGGCACAGGGCGTAAGATCGGCGAGCGCATTCATCCGGTTCAGCTCGCCGAGCCATTCGACAAGGCCCCAGCTCAGATCGGGCGCCTGGCCGGCGGCGACCGAAGCGGTGAGTTTGTCGTGCAGCGCGTCGAAGGCGATCGTCTGCGTCTTGATCTTGATGTTGGGATGCGTCTTCTCGAATTCCGCGATCTGCCCGATCGCCGCCTTGGCGTCGGCCTGCGTCGGATCCCACGCCACCCAGAAGTCGAGCGTGACAGGCTCGGCGCGGACTGCACTCGCCAGAAGCGGCGCCACCAGCGCGCCAACCAGTAATCCGATCTTCAGCAATCTCATGACGTTTCTCCCTTGTTTATTTTCCGGCGTTCGCCGGCTTGTCTCAGGCCACGACCTGCTGGTCGGGCGAGACGCCCCCCTTCTCGCGGTTGCGCGCCGCGCGCATTTCCTCGATCGAGCGCACGGGCACGCGCGCGGCCCCTTGCCAATCGCGGGTTGGAACCCGCTTGTTCGCCAGCCGCGTCTTCGCGCCCTCGATCGCCGGCGTGTATTGCGGCAGCCAGCGCGCCTGCGCGACCAACATTTCGTCGGCCATCTGCCAGACTTCGTCCGGCGTGCAGACGGCGCCGACGAGCGGATCGTTCAGCATGGCGAGTTTCAGGAGATCGACGTCGCCGGTCACCGCCGCCTTCACCGCCATGCGCTGAACATTGATGGAGGCGATGCAGGGCGCGGCGCAGGCGTCGGGAAGCGTGAGGCCCGCCGTCATATTGAGGCCGAAACGGTCGACGAAGCCCGTCGTCTCGACAATCGCGTCCTGCGGCAGATTGGTGATCAGCCCCTTGTTCCTAACGTTGAAATGGCCGCGATAAACGCGTCCAGTCTCAAGCGCCTCGATAATGTAGCTGGCGTGTTCCGTGGTGCGCCGTGCGGGGTCGATAAGCTTTCCGGCGTCGCTGAGGAAACGTGGATATTCTTCTTCGAACCAGTTGCGGCCTTCCGTGCAGACCCTGAGATAGCCGCCGGTCTCGCCGTGAATCCATTCGGACATGTCGATCCAGCGCGCGATCTCCTCCGGGCGCTTGCGATACCAGGGGAGATATTCCGAGAGATGGCCATTGCTCTCGGTGGAATAGACGCCAAATCGCTTGAGGACGTCGATCCGCACCTTTTCCTGTTTGGAATAAACAGGGTGGCGCTCATAGGCCTCGACCAATTCGTCCCTGCCGATGCGCCGTCCCTTGTAGCGGACGTCGATGTACCAGGTCTGATGATTGATCCCCGAGCAGATATATTCGACCTCTTTGGGGTCCTCGGCGCCGAGAACCTCGGCGATCTGCCGCCAACCGTGCTGCACGCCATGGCAGAGCCCAATCGTCTCGACGCCGCCATGGTCGATCGCCGCCCATGTATTCATCGCCATGGGGTTGGCGTAGTTCAAAAGACGGGCGCCGGGCTCCGCGACTTCGCGGATGTCCTTGCAGAAATCGAGAATCGTCGGGATCGAGCGTTGGCCGTAGAGAATGCCGCCGGCGCAGATCGTATCGCCGACGCATTGATCAACGCCGTAGCGTAGCGGGATGCGTATGTCGTCGGCGAAGGCTTCGAGCCCGCCGATGCGGACGCAATTGATGACGTAGCGGGCGCCATCCAGGGCCGCGCGGCGGTCGGTCGTAGCGCTGATGCGGGCGGGGAGCTTGTTGACCTCGACGATCCGGTCCAGAATCTTGCGGACCATCGTCAGATTGTGGTCGTTCAAATCCGTCAGCGCGAACTCGACCTCGCACAATTCCGGCACGCAGAGGATGTCGCGCACCAGTGTGCGGGTAAATCCGACGCTGCCCGCGCCGATGATCGCAATTTTCATGGAAGCCATTGAGTCCGCTCTCCGGGCCGTGCGACGGACGGGGAAGCGGCATGAGCGGGCGCTGGCCCATTCCCTCCCGCTTTTAGCGTCCGAAGATCGCGCTTTTGCAAGTTTCCGATCTATGATCGCCCGCGCTTTCCGTGGCTAGAGGACGTTGGTGCTCTTATGGGTAATTTTGTGCTCGGTAACCTGATCGAGCGGGGACCGTTCCGTCACGCGATTTCCCTGCCCAGGCGCCGCGATCGTCTCCACGTGATGCCAACCAGCACGGGGTATGAGATCGCGACCGGCCCTTCCTACGATTGGGACGGACGCAAGCGCGGCCACACCCCTTTCTCGGTGCTCCAACACACCACCGCGGGCGCCGGGCGCTTGAAATATGATCGCCGCAGCTATCGGATCGAGCCGGGTGAAACCATGCTCGTGACGATCCCGCATTCGCATCGCTACTGGGTCGAGGAGGGCGAGACCTGGTCGTTTTTCTGGATCGCCATGAGCGGCCAGGAGGCGCTGCGGCTGCATCGGGCGATCCTTGCCGAGGCGGGGCCGGTGTTCCGCCTGCGTAGTGAGACGATCGAACTGCTCGCCCAGACGAGCCTGGACCTGGCCCAAGGCCGACTTGAAGCCGGGCGCGCCTCGAGCGCCGCCTACGCGGCCACGATGGCGCTCTTCGACGACCTGCTCGCCAGGCAGGAGTTCAGCGCCGGCGACATGCGCCATGCGCCGATCGGGCGCGCCACGGCGCATATACGCCGCCATTTGGACGAACCGCTGGACGTGCAGGGCCTCGCCGACGTCGCGGGTCTCAGCCGGGCTCATTTCAGTCGCATGTTCGCGCAAATCGAGGGAATGCCGCCGTCGGAATTCGTGCTGCGGGAGCGCATGCAGCGCGCGGCGCGGCTACTCGTTACCGGCCAGCTCGGCATTAAGGCGATTTCGAGCGCCTGCGGCTTCGAGGACCCGAACTATTTCGCCAAGGTTTTCCGGAGAACCTTCGCCATCAGTCCGTCCGAGTTTCGCACGACCGGCATGTATGCGGCGCAGCGACGCTGAGGTTGTAAATCGGCTCTTCGTCCGGATGCAGATCGGCGCGACAACCGCTTGATTTTCCAGGTTTGGTTGGAGTGCGTCGATGGCGCCTGTTGACAACCTTTTCGGAGAAATGACTGACGAGCTGAACCGCGGTCGAGTTGATTTCGGCGGTCCTTCGGCTTCCTAAGTAGACGCCATAGACCACCGGTCGCCACGGAAGCGTGGCGGACAATTCCTAGTTATTCCATGTTCGAAGGCCGATTTCACCTACCACAAGATTCAAAAGCTGCGTCAGGGTTACCATTGGGAATGGGCAGTCTTGCGCGTCGAAAAAAGCGGCGAAGCAAATATCAATGTCGACATGCGCGCACAAGCGGCCCTACCCTACGGAACGTCATTCAATTTCTCACGATTGACTGCAGAATCGTCTGCGGCGCCGCAATGCGGGCTGGACGCGTCATTCTCTTTTTTTGCCAACCAGCCCGATGATCGCCATGACCAAGCCAAGGCACCCGACCACCCCCGCGACCTGACCGACCGTCTGCATGAGCGCGACCGGATCGTTGGACCTTGGCGCGGCGCCCAGCATGCTTATGAAAAACACTGGCGCCGCCAGGACCAAGACAATTCCCACGGCCGCCATCCGCCAATTCGTGCGACGCATAGTCCCTCCATGCGCGGCGCCTGGCGCGTTCGGCGAACGGGACCGCGCCTTGTCTTACGGTCCGATGCGCAGCATCGCTTTTGGCAGGCCTAAATCAATGGATCGCCGGGGCCACCACCCGCGGGGCGATCGTGTGACTCCGCAGAGTGCGGGGCGGCTGGGGCACGAAGGCGCCGGCGCCGTAAGTTCCGATCGGCGGCGTGGGATAGGCAGGCGTCTGCGGCGCGGGCGTGGTTTGGGGGACTATGACCGTCGGCGAGGACGTTCCGGTAAAATCGCCGATCGCCGCCCGCGCGCCGAACGGCGCGTACAAGACAATGAGCGCAGCGCCGAATTTGAGGATATTGCTCGCCATTCTGAATCTTCGTCCCTTGCGTAAACCAGCGGCGTTCCTTTCAAGTGGTCCGTCCTGCGATCCCATACAAGAGCCAAAACGCGCTATTGCATGGCTGGCGATGGATTTCCGCAGGACTGATGGAGCGCCGTTGAACGCGCGCGGCAACATTACGCCGGCGCATCTCGTTGACGACGCCGACAATATCACGATCGCCGTCGCCGCGGCTCGTAAGCCTTCAATTCAGCCGACGGCGATCGACAGGCGCGACCGCTTTGCAGCGGAACTGGCCCCCGATCTGAAGTTGGGCTACCAAAGACAATGCGCTTAATCTCCCCAGGCGCCGGCGACGAAAACGAGACGCTCGATCGATTGCGGATTGCAGGACGATGACGAACGCAGAGGTCATTTCTATAAGTCGTTTTGTCGTAAAGGGCCTGTCCCCCGAAAAATTGGATAGAATCTCGCTCACTGCGGGGCGAGCGATCGAAAACGACCGTCGCTATGCGCTCGCCCTCGCCGACACAGCCTTTGACGAAGCCAATCCTCAGCCCCTGCCGAAAACCAAATTCCTGATGCTGGCGCGCCAGGCGCGCCTGATTGGCCTCGACAGCCGTTACGACGCTTCCAGCGCGACGCTGACGCTCGATCAGGGTGGGCGCCGGCTGGCGTCCGGGCGTCTCGACCAAGCCTCCGGCCGCGAGGCGATCGCAGTCGCCGTGGAGAATTTCTTGGGCGCGGAGAGCGGCGGTCGGCCCCGAATCGTGCAGGCGAACGGTCACCGTTTTACGGATGTCAGCGTCGTCTCTCCCGACATGATGGAAGCGGTTTCTCTCATCAATCTCGCCTCCGTGCGGGCCCTCGAGGCAAAGCTCGCCGTGTGGGTTGACCCACGCCGCTTCCGGGCCAATCTGCTCGTCGACGGACTTGAGCCTTGGGCGGAATTCGGTTGGATCGACAAGACGATCCGGATCGGCGGCGTCGCCTTTCAAGGCGCGCGCCGGACGCGGCGCTGCGCGGCGACCGAGGTCAATCCCGATACTGGCGAGCGTGACATCGCGCTGCCGGGCGAACTCCATAAGCATTTCGCGCATGCCGACATGGGAATCTATCTTTATGTCCGTTCGGACGGCGCGATCGCGCCCGGCGACGCGCTTACGCCCCCCAGGGCAGAGGGTCCTCGATGAGCATTTCCTCGGTGGTCATTGTCGGCGCCGGCCATGCGGGCGTACAGGTCGCCGCGAGCCTGCGGGAGGAAGGCTATGCAGGCGCGATCGCTCTGCTCTCGGCCGAGCCTCATTTGCCCTATCAACGGCCGCCTTTGTCGAAGGCTTTTTTGAAGGGCGCAATGGAAGCCGACGGCTTGCCGCTGCGCGCCGCTCAGTTCTACCAAGAGAAAGGCATCGACCTGCTGCTCGGCAAAGAAGCGGCGGCCATCGACAGGAAGGCGCAGCGGGTCACGCTCGCCTCCGGCGAGAGCCTCGACTATGGCCATCTTGTCCTTGCGACAGGCGCGAGACAGCGCCCGCTCGACGCGCCCGGGATCGATCTCGATGGCGTGCTGCTTCTGCGCGATCTTACCCATGCGCGTGCGCTGCGCGAACGCCTTCGCGCCGCTCGGCGCATCGTAGTGATCGGCGCGGGTTTTATCGGGCTCGAAATCGCGGCGACGGCGACGAGCCTTGGCGGCGAAGTGACGATCGTCGAAATTAGCCCGCGCCCGCTCGGTCGCGCGGTCTCCCCAGCAACGTCCGCCTTCTTTCTCGACGCTCATAAAGCCTTCGGCGCACAATTCCGGCTCGGCGTTGGAATCGTCGCCCTCCACGGACAGGACGGCGCGCTGCGCGAGGTGGAATTGTCGAACGGCTCGCGTCTGCCAGCCGATCTTGCGATCCTCGGCGTCGGCGTATTGCCGGAAGACAGGCTGGCGCGTCAGGCCGGGCTTGCCTGCGACAATGGAATCATCGTCGATGATTCGCTGACTACCTCCGACCCGCTCATCTCCGCCGTCGGAGATTGTGCGATTTTTCCGAGCGCGCTCGTCGGGTTTCCGGTCCGGTTGGAATCCGTGCAGAACGCCGTCGATCAAGCGAAGACGGTCGCGCGCCGCATTGTCGGCAAGGCCGAGCCTTATGCCGCGCTGCCCTGGTTCTGGAGCGACCAAGGCGACCTCAAGCTGCAGATCGTCGGCCTCTCCCATGGTTGCGACCAATGGATCATGCGCGGCGATCCGCAAACGCGATCCTTTGCGGTCTTTGGTTTTCGCGCCCAGGAGCTCGCCGCTGTGGAAACCGTCAATCGTCCTGGCGACCATATGGCCGCCAGACGCATCATTGGGGCCGGCTTGCCCTTATCGCCCGAACAAGCGGGCGATCTCGCCTTTGATTTGAGGAAACTGGCGGCCTCAGCGCCGAAATGACGCGCGGCGGCAAAGCGCGGAAACGCTGACGCTCTCCGCCCTCATCCGCCGGCTGCGCCTTCGATCGCCGCGCCCCAGGAACCCCAGACGTAGATGCAGGAGAACAGGAAAAGCCAGACGACGTCGACGAAATGCCAATACCAGGCAGCGAATTCGAAGCCGAGATGCTGCCGGGGTGTAAACTGGCCAGCGTTGGCGCGCACGAGACAGACGATCAGGAAAATCGTGCCGATGAGCACATGGGCGCCGTGAAAGCCCGTGGCCATGAAGAAAGTGGCGCCATAGATGCTGTTGGAGAAGGCGAATGGCGCGTGGGAATATTCCCAGGCCTGGACGCAGGTGAAGGTGATGCCGAGCAAAATGGTCAGCAAAAGCCCGAGCTTCAGACCCTTGCGGTCGTTATGCAGCAACGCATGATGCGCCCAAGTCACCGTCGTGCCCGAAGTCAGCAGGATAAGCGTGTTCAAGAGCGGCAGATTCAGGGGATCGAGAACCTCGATGCCCTTGGGCGGCCATACCCCGCCCGTGAAGGCCACGCGCGCATATTGAATCTTTTCGTTCGTGAAGAGCGAGGCGTCGAAGAACGCCCAGAACCACGCGACGAAAAACATGACTTCCGACGCGATGAACAGAATCATGCCATAGCGATGGCTGATCTGAACGACTCGCGTATGATCGCCCGTCTCGGCCTCGTGGATGACGTCATGCCACCACGAGGCCATCACGTAGAGGATGCCGGCAAAACCGAGCGCGAGAATGAACGGGCCGACCTTCAGACCACCGATCGACAAGGCCTTCATTGACATGATGAGGCCGACGGCGGTCAGAAAAGCGAAGATGGAGCCGACGAGCGGCCAGGGGCTCGGATTGACGAGATGATAATCGTGATTCGGCTTCGCGTGCGCGTCGGCCATTCGTTTCCCCTATCCTACTCAGTCAATCGCGGCCAAGCTTTTCAGCCTGTCCGATTTGCCCCGTTTGGCCCGCGTCGTCAAGGCGACGATTCGCCACCCTTACAACGGCGACTTGCCGGTCTGAAGTTCGGGCGCCGCGGCGACCGGCTTGCTCGCATCCGTCGCCGCGAACAACGTATAAGAAAGCGTTATCTCCTGAACGCCGTTCAATGTCTCGTCGTTTTCAAGCCGGGGATCGAGAAAGAACACGACGGGCAGTTCGGCGCTCTCCTGCGGACCTAAATGCTGCTCGCTAAAGCAGAAACAGGAAATCTTGTCGAAATAGGCGCCCGAAACCTCCGGGCTGACATTATAGACGGCCGTCGCCGCCGTTTCATAGCGCGCGCGATTGCGGACCTTGAAATAGACTGTCGCAGTTGCGCCCGTGCGGACTTGAACCGAAGCCGTTTCGGCCTCGAAGCTCCAGGGAAGTCCGGGCGCCACATTGGCGTCGAAACGCACATTGATCAGCCGGCGCCCCTTGAGCGCGGGCGCGGCGACGGCGACCTGCGTCGTGCCGGCAAAGCCGGTGGCCCGGCAAAACATGAAATAAAGCGGCACGGCGGCATAGGCGGCGCCGACCATGCCGGCCGCGATCAAGATGGCGAAGAGCGCCACGAGGCGATTGCGCGCGGCTTCACTTTGTTTGTTTTTCTCACGCCCTTCCATGAGGCTCCGCCTTACTGGTCCGGCCGCAAGACGCCGGGCCCGAGCTTGACGATGGTGATTGCGTAAAACAGGACCGCCAACAGGCCGACGCTGAGGCCGATCGCGATATTACGCAAGCGTCGGTTGCGCAATTGTTTGGGCGTCAGAACGATCCCAGGCAAAGGTTTCCTATCCTCCATGGCGCTCACAAACCAAAACGTTCGATGAGGCCCAGTCCATGCTCGACAACCAGGGCCGAAAAAAGCAGGAAGAGATAGAGGATCGAATAGGCGAACAATTGCATCGCCGCCTTGTTGGCCTGGACGCCGTGGCGAATCCGGTAGACGCGCCCCGCCATCGCCAGCATGCCCGCGCCCGCGACAAAAGCCAGCGCGGCGTAAAGCTGGCCGCCGACGCCCATGGGCCACGGCAATATCGCCAAGGGAACGAGAACGAGCGTATAGAGCAAAATCTCAAGGCGCGTGCGGTCGGGACCCTTGACGTTCGGCATCATGGGAACGCCCGCGCGGCCGTAGTCGCCGCTCTTGACCAGCGCAAGCGCCCAGAAATGGGGAGGGGTCCATAGGAATATGATCGCGAAGAGAATCAGACTGTCGAGCGTCACCGCGCCGGTCGCCGCCGCATAGCCAACGACAGGCGGCAAGGCTCCAGCGGCCCCGCCGATCACGATATTCTGCGGCGTCGCGCGCTTCAGCCACATCGAATAAATGACGACGTAGAAGAATATCGTGAAGGCGAGCAGACCGGCCGCAAGAAGGTTGGCGGCGGCCGCGAGCGTCAGGACGGCGATCAGCGACAACGTCAGGCCGAAAAACAGCGCTTCACGCGGCTCGATCAGCCCGGCAGGAATCGGACGCAAGCGCGTGCGCGCCATTAAACCGTCGATATCGGCGTCCCACCACATATTGAGGGCGCCCGCGGCGCCGGCACCCAAGGCAATAGCCAGAAGCGAGGC
>Ga0207025_1037_pt1 | contig 22420 bp, 17 predicted proteins | sample Alteio_BWMinCont_45_FD_153261 | JGI IMG/M metagenome (GOLD analysis project Ga0207025, IMG submission 153261) | Enriched cells from forest soil in Barre Woods Harvard Forest LTER site, Petersham, Massachusetts, United States -... | ecosystem: Environmental > Terrestrial > Soil > Temperate forest >... | reverse complement strand
GCGAATTAAAAGTTTCACCTATTCCTGTATCCAAGATAATTTCTGCTGGTGCGCGTGAATCGATACAGCTCAGAATTGCAGCAGCTGGATATTGTCCTGCAGCGCTGGCCTGCTGTTGAGCCAGGTAATCATGGCGCTTGGGTTTATTGGCTCTGAAACGTGCATTTCCCTTCTTCAGGCCTTCAATAATTTCATCAGGAGTCATCCTGTCTCGCTCTTCTTTAGTCAACGCAGCGGCATAGACGATTTCTGGCACTGCAAGACCCAGCGCACCAATTGCGCCAGTCGCTGCAATGCCAAAAACCGACTTAAATAACAAACGTCGATGTGAGCAGGCACCTAAGCCGGTTTCGATTTGTGCATTGTTTTTCATCGGTATTCCCTTTATATGAAATGAATCGTGCGCATATTGCCGAATTATCATACAGAGGTCTATAGGTGCTGCCCCGAACAAAAAATGGACCGCGTTTTAATGAGCGATCCATTTCAATAGTGAACTACCGCATAACTTTATGATTATTTTAACCACTCAAATGGGCGGCCAGGCGTTTTGCCATGTGTTGTGCAACTTGTTCCTGACGCGCTTCAACCATGACACGAATCAAAGGTTCAGTGCCTGACGCACGAATCAGTACCCGACCGTTTTTGCCCAACTCCGCTTCGACTTTAGCTTTATCCGCAACCATTGCTGCATTTTTATTCCAATCGGTACCAGTCGGAACCCGAACATTAATTAATGCTTGCGGAAACATCGCAATGCCGTGGAAAAATTCAGGCAATGTTTTGTTATGGCGGCGCATCGCTGATAGTACCTGCAATGCTGAAATGATGCCGTCACCAGTACTATGCTTGTCCAAACAAAGCAAATGGCCCGAGCCTTCACCGCCTAAAATCCATCCACGTTCACGCAATAATTCCAACACATATCTGTCTCCAACTTTGGCGCGTGCGAACGGAACACCAATGTCTTCCAAAGCAAGCTCCAACGCCATGTTAGTCATCAAAGTTCCGACCACCCCAGCTAATCCACCCTGCTCGATTCGATCTTGCGCCAATAGATATAACAGTTCATCGCCGTTATAAACACGCCCGGTTGAATCGGTCATCATCAAACGATCCGCATCACCGTCTAACGCAATACCCAAGTCAGCATGATGATGTTGAACCGCTTCTGATAATGCCAATGTGTCGGTTGCGCCGACTTTGTCATTGATATTGGTACCATTTGGTTGATTACCAATTGCAATCACTTCAGCGCCGAGTTCATGCAGAACATGTGGCGCAATGTGATATGCAGCGCCATGTGCGCAATCCACAACAATTTTTAATCCGCGCAAATCCAACTCGTTGGGGAAACTGCTTTTGCAAAATTCAATATAGCGTCCTTGCGCATCTTCTAATCGACGCGCTTTGCCCAATTTCTCGGAAGGTACGCATTGCATCTCATGTTCCATGCCAACTTCAATTTCTAGTTCGACTTCGTCAGGCAATTTAGTGCCTTGCGCTGAAAAGAATTTGATTCCGTTATCGTAATAAGGATTATGCGATGCTGATATCACGACCCCGGCTGTGAGCCGCAACGCACGAGTTAAATAAGCAATGGCGGGCGTTGGCATAGGACCTGCTAATACGACATCAACGCCGGCTGCGGCAAATCCGGCTTGCAAAGCAGCTTCCAACATATAACCCGAAATCCGGGTGTCTTTGCCGATTAATACGGTTGGACGATTGGCATCATGACCGCTTGCTTTCGCTAATACCTTTCCAGCCGAATAACCCAAATGCATGACGAAATCAGGCGTAATTGGCGCAACGCCGACTTTCCCGCGCACGCCATCAGTGCCAAAATATTTTCTTGTCATGGTCTTTCCCTTGCAGATTAATTTATGTACCGCTGCTATGAACTACGTCAGTCCACACTTTTAATGCGTCTATTGTTTCAGCCACGTCATGCACCCGCACTATGTGCGCTCCATGTGCCACTGCTGTAATTGCTGCCCCAATGCTGGCTGCCATTCTGAGTTCAACTGGCTTGCCAGTGATTGCTCCCAACATGGACTTGCGTGATAACCCGGCCAATACCGGTAAACTAAAACGTTCAGAAAATAGTTTTTGGTGTTTTAGAAGGGTGAGATTATGCGACAAACTTTTGCCAAATCCAAATCCCACATCTAATAACATCCTATTTTTGGCGATCTGATGCTGCTGCATAGTGCCGATTCGTTCCGCAAAAAAATCACTGACTTCCAGTATCACATCATCATATTCAGGGCTGTGTTGCATAGTCTGCGGCGTATTTTGCATATGCATAATACATAACGCACAGTCACCTTGCGCAACGGCCTCAACTGCTCCCGGCGCACGAAATCCATGGACATCGTTGATCATATCGACGCCGGCAATTTGCGCTTCACGCATCACTTCTGGCTTATATGTATCAATCGATAACGGAATGCCGCAATCCTGAAGCGCATAAATTAGCGGCATTACCCGCTTTAATTCCAGCTCCAATTCAACCGGCTGCGCTCCAGGCCGCGTTGATTCTCCGCCTATATCGATGATATCAACACCGGCGTTGATCATTGCTTCAGCGCGATCCAGCAGGAAATTGAGGTCATTATGTTCAGAACCATCAGAAAATGAATCTGGCGTGATATTCAATATTCCCATGACCAGAGGACGTGCATCCGAACCCGATAAAGAGAGACGGAACCGCCCACATTGTAAAAATTTTTCCATAGCAATTTTTCAATATAAAAAGGGTGAGGATATATTCCTCACCCTTTAAATTAATTCATCCATTCAGGACTAAATTATGATGGCTTCACGTCAAGCGGTTGCAGGTAGATTAGGTGTGATGCTATCACCTGAGCTAGGCTTTCTAATTGAGCCACTGACTTTAGGAGGACGTGGATCCAATCCCTGCATAATGTCGCCCACCTGATCGGCATCAATGGTTTCCCAGTCAAGTAACGCCTTGGCCATTGCCTCAACCTTATCGCGATTTTCCTCTAACAGTTTGCGAGATATCGCATATTGCGTATCCAAAATGCTGCGAATTTCTGCATCCACTGTTTGCTGAGTCGCCTCGGAAATCGTTTTTGATGGGCCACCAAAATAACCTTCTTGCTGGCTATCTTCATACACCATAACGCCCAATTTTTCCGACATCCCAAAACGAGTCACCATCGCGCGTGCCAATTTGGTGGCACGAGAAAAATCGTTGGATGCGCCGGTAGACATTTCTCCGACAAATATTTCTTCAGCAATCCGACCACCAAACAAAATAGTAATTTCACCGAGCATTTTGTCTTTGTAGCTGCTGAGCTGATCGTGCTCTGGCAACTGCCAGGTTAATCCAAGTGCCTGTCCGCGGGGCATAATCGTTACTTTATGTACTGGATCGGCTTTAGGTAAAAGGCTGGCAACAACAGCATGACCAGATTCATGGTAAGCCGTATTTCGACGTTCATCTTCGCGCATGACCATAGATTTACGCTCTGGCCCCATGTAGATTTTGTCTTTAGCATCTTCGAAGTCTTGCATTTCCACCAGACGCTTGTTACGACGGGCTGCAAACAAGGCAGATTCATTAACCAGATTAGCCAAGTCTGCACCTGAAAATCCAGGTGTACCACGTGCCAGAATATCGGCTTTTACATCGGGAGCGATTGGAACTTTGCGCATATGAACATTCAAAATCTGTTCACGGCCACGAATGTCGGGCAGGCCAACCGTCACCTGGCGATCAAAACGACCAGGGCGCAGCAACGCTTTATCCAATACATCTGCGCGGTTAGTTGCAGCGATGACGATAACGCCGGAATTCGGTTCGAACCCGTCCATTTCGACCAACATCTGATTCAACGTCTGTTCGCGCTCATCGTTACCGCCACCCATACCAGCACCACGATGACGACCTACCGCGTCAATTTCATCGATAAAAATGATACATGGCGCATGTTTCTTGGCATTTTCAAACATGTCGCGCACACGCGACGCACCTACACCGACAAACATTTCAACGAAGTCAGAACCGGAAATGGTAAAGAAAGGAACTTTAGCTTCGCCGGCAATAGCACGCGCCAACAACGTTTTACCGGTACCTGGCGGGCCAACCATCAGCACGCCGCGCGGAATACGTCCGCCTAATTTTTGGAATTTGGTTGGATCACGTAAAAATTCAACGATTTCCTGCACTTCTTCTTTGGCTTCATCGCAACCGGCAACATCGGCAAAATTCACGTTGTTGTTAGTTTCGTCCAGCATGCGCGCTTTAGACTTGCCGAATGAAAACGCGCCGCCTTTGCCACCGCCCTGCATTTGACGCATAAAGAATATCCAGATACCGATAAACACCAGCATCGGTCCCCAAGACATCAAGAGCTGAACCAGTAAAGAAGGCTCTTCAGCCTGTTTTACGTCGAACTTCACGTTGTTGTTGACCAGATCGCCGATGAGGCCGCGATCCAGATAGGTTCCAGTGGTTTTAATTTTGTTACCGTCTTGGGTAACTGCGGTGATATTTCTATCTTCGATAGTGACTTCTTTGAGCTGCTTCGCTTTGATTTCGTCTAAGAAGTCGGAATAGGCAACGGCGGTGCCGCCAGAGTTAAGATTTTTGCCATCAAATTGACGAAACACCATGAATAAAACCATAGCGATAACAACCCAGATAGCAGCTTTAGAAAACATATTATTCACAAAAACTCCTTAGACACATACCGCGTCTTTTACAACTTCAACTATCAATTCGCCGGGATGATAACTACGCCGCATCCGAGGTTTCTTGATAAAAATAAATAGAATGATACAAGTATACTAGGAGCCATGTTGTGGCGGGTTAATATTTATCAAGTATCTGTTGGCATTTATCAAAATATTTTCATCAGAATCGATACAAATGACAGTAACTATTTTAATCCGCGTCCCAATATGAAAATTTCAGATGATTTATCCCGGCTGGCTTTGGGCTTTTTTGATGATACAACTTTAAACTCTTCCTTGAATCTGGCCCAGACAGGGTTGTATGCAGGTCCATGGAAGCATTTTACTAACAGACAGCCAGTTGGTTTTAGATGTGCTTTCGCAAACTCTATGGCAAGTTCAATAATATCTTCCATTCTGGCGGCATCAGCGGTAGGTATGCCAGACAAATTGGGTGCCATATCCGATAGTACCAAGTCAACTTTCCGACCAATCAGGCGAGATTCAAGCAAATCCAGAATTTCCTGCTCACGGAAATCGCCCAGCATAAATTGAACATCAGCTATTGGCTCCATTGGCAGCATATCCAGGGCAAAAATCTCTCCCAAAATACCTCCACCAGATTTCCCGGACAGCTTGTTACGCGCATATTGCGACCAGCTGCCGGGAGTTGCTCCTAAATCGACGATGATTTGGCCGGGTTTAATTAATTTTTCCGCTTCGTCGATCTCTTTTAGCTTATATACCGCCCTGGCACGATAGCCGTCACGCTGTGCTAATTTCACATATGGATCATTAATATGATCATGTAACCAGTTTTGGTTGAATTTATTCTTAGCCATTCGCGTAAAATAGTGCCTTTAGAGGAAAATAAAAAAAATTATGTTAAAACTTACTGCAATCGAGCGCACTACTTTGCGTTCAGAAGCCCACGACCTGAAGCCTATCGTTTTAATTGGCGAAGCCGGCCTATCCGAAGCCGTGATGAAAGAAATTGATGCGGGCTTAAATTCTCACGGACTAATTAAGGTTCGCGTATTTGGCGATGACCGCGAAGCACGCGCCACAATGTATGAAACGATATGCGCTACATTAAAAGCTGCTCCTATTCAGCATATCGGGAAGCTCTTGGTCATTTACCGTCCAAAATCCGAACTGAAAACTGAAAAAGTATTACGTAAAGTCGGCGGGGGTATGCGCGAAGTAACCATCGTCAAACCAAGCCCAAGCGGAACCAAACGTCCCACTGTTAGCAAAGTCATGTTAAAAGGGAATGAGAGGGTCACTGCCGGAGGAAACATTAAACGTGCAAAACCTCGTCAAGCCAGCGCTAAAAAATCAGCACTAAAAAGCTCCTAATTTATTGACACATCAAGGCTGCTTGATCGATGCAGCCTGTGTTGGCTTACCTTCCAAGCCGCTTAATACCAGCATAGCACCTAGTACGCTTTGCATCAGGTATATACCACTTGAAATGCCATGCAAAACGCCAAACTGCCATTTCGCGTCGGGATTAGATAACCCGATTGCACGTAGATTCGCCATAAACGGATGCAGGGCAAAATAGCCAATCAAGGTACAAACCAACATGCCCAGCACCAGCTTTGGAAAATTTTGACGTTGATAAAGTGAAATTACAATCAGCATCAATGCACAGATTACAGAGAACCACGCTTCGACGAGAAATAACTGCCCTGCAATCGTGCCAGCCAACGTAGTATCTGCGAGCGTTTTAAATAATGTAGGGGCAACCAGATATCCTACCGTCCACAAACTACCTACCCACGCTGTGGTAATCAGAAGACGGGCGCGATTCCAGGAAGTGTTCATTTTACTTAAATGTAGCGAACTTCAATCACTTCATATTCACGAACTCCGGCCGGAGCCTGAACAGCAATGATGTCGCCCGAATATTTACCTATCAGTGCACGAGCGATAGGAGAAGTAATGGAAACCTTATTTTCTTTTAGGTCCGCCTCATCTTCACCGACGATCTGATACGTTACCTTTTCACCAGTCTCCAAATCATCCAGATCCACCGTAGAAGCAAACACGATGCGACCATCCGCATCCAGGGTTGCAGGATCAATAATTTGCGCAGAACTCAGTTTTCCTTCGAGATCAGCGATGCGGCCTTCAATAAAACTTTGACGTTCTTTGGCAGCATCGTATTCCGCATTTTCAGATAAATCGCCATGCGAGCGTGCTTCAGCAATTGCTGCAATCACCGCATGTCTTTCACGTGTTTTTAAACGATGCAGCTCTTGCTTCATCAATTCTGCGCCGTATTTGGTAACTGGTACTGTGCTCATCTTATTTCTTCAAGTGAAAACCACAGAGCTTATTTAAAAGGCACATTAACAAAGTGCCAAATAAATAAGCTCTGTGGTTGGGATAAAAAACTTATAGGTTCTTAGTGTAAAGATTTATGCAAGCCTTGTAAATCGTAGACATGTAATTCATCCAGATGCCGCATACCTTCCACCGCAGCTTCCGCACCTGCAATGGTCGTGTAGGTGGTAACGCGGGCTGCCAGTGACGATACCCGGATTACTCCGCTATCATGGATCGCATTACGTTTTTCTTCCACGGTGTTAATGACCAGAGCAATCTCGCGATTTTTGATCATATCAACAATATGTGGACGCCCTTCACTCTTTTTATTCACTGGTGTCACTGCGACGCCTGCCGCACTGATTTCAGCAGCAGTACCTTTGGTCGCCAAAATTGTGAAGCCCATTTTGATGAGGTTGGCAGCAACTTTCACTGCACGTGGCTTATCATCATTTTTCACGCTGATGAACACCTTGCCGGATCTCGGCAAATTCACGCTGGCACCGATTTGTGATTTTACAAATGCCTCGCCAAAAGTTTTACCAACGCCCATCACTTCACCGGTTGATTTCATTTCCGGACCTAAAATGGTATCAACGCCTGGGAATTTAACGAACGGGAAAACTGCTTCTTTCACGCTGAAATACGGAGGTATCACTTCTTTTTCTATACCCTGCGACTCCAATGATTGCCCGGCCATACAGCGCGCTGCAATTTTTGCCAACTGCAAGCCTGTCACTTTCGATACGAATGGCACGGTACGTGACGCACGCGGATTGACTTCGAGTACGAACACCACATCACCTTCTTCACTGCGTTGAATCGCAAACTGCACATTCATCAATCCAACAACATTTAATCCCTTCGCCATCAACGCGGTCTGACGCTTTAATTCTTCTATCGTTTCACTAGTGAGCGAATACGGTGGTAATGAACACGCAGAATCCCCGGAATGCACACCCGCCTGTTCGATATGTTCCATCACCCCACCGATAAAGGTACGATTACCATCGGATAAGCAATCCACATCGACCTCGATAGCATCGTTAAGGAAACGATCCAGCAACACTGGAGAGTCATGCGAAACCTTCACCGCTTCGCGCATATAGCGCTCCAGATCACGCTGCTCATGGACGATTTCCATCGCACGTCCGCCGAGTACATAAGAAGGACGCACCACCAACGGATAACCGATTTCCGCGGCCAGACGCAGCGCATCTTCTTCCGTACGCGCTGTGCGATTCGGCGGTTGACGCAGATTTAAACTCTGCAGCATTTTTTGAAAACGTTCGCGATCTTCAGCAGCATCGATCATGTCGGGAGATGTACCGATAATCGGCACGCCGTTCGCTTCCAGATCCAATGCCAGTTTCAACGGAGTCTGACCACCATATTGCACAATCACGCCCCAAGGTTTTTCTTTAGCAACGATTTCCAATACATCTTCCAACGTCACTGGCTCAAAATACAATCGGTCAGATGTGTCGTAATCGGTTGAAACGGTTTCAGGATTACAGTTAACCATAATCGTCTCATAGCCATCTTCACGCATCGCCAAAGCGGCATGCACGCAGCAGTAATCAAATTCGATACCCTGGCCGATACGATTCGGACCACCGCCTAACACCATGATTTTTTTCTTGTCGGTCGGGTTCGATTCGCATTCCTCGTCATAGGTCGAATACATATACGCCGTATTCGTCGCAAATTCAGCAGCGCAGGTATCAACCCGTTTGTAGACCGGATGAATCTGAAATGCATGACGTGTCTCACGCACATCTTTATCGGTAGTGCGCAATAATTTAGCCAGACGACGATCAGCAAAACCTTTTTGTTTTAATCGGTACAAGGTTTTTTTGTCGAGATCAGATAACGAAATCGTTTCTAACCACAACTCAATATCAACGATGTCTTTGATTTGCGCCAAAAACCAGGGATCAATACGCGTCAGCTGATGCACTTCATCCAGACTGAATCCTTGCGCAAACGCATCGCCGACATACCAGATCCGCTCCGGGCCTGGCTCACCCAACTCTTCCTCAATAATTTCGCGGTCACGGGTTTTTTCATTCATCCCGTCAACGCCAACTTCCAATCCACGCAGGGCCTTTTGAAATGATTCCTGAAAGGTGCGGCCTATCGCCATCACTTCACCCACCGATTTCATCTGAGTCGTTAAGTGGTGATCAGCTTGCGGGAATTTCTCAAAAGTGAAACGCGGAATTTTGGTAACTACATAATCGATGGTCGGTTCGAACGACGCCGGAGTAGCACTGCCGGTAATATCGTTACGTAATTCATTCAAGGTATAACCAACCGCAAGCTTGGCAGCGATTTTAGCGATCGGGAAACCGGTAGCCTTGGATGCCAGCGCTGAAGAACGAGAGACGCGCGGATTCATTTCGATCACGATCATACGGCCATCAGCCGGATTAATTGCATACTGCACATTTGAACCACCGGTATCCACGCCGATTTCACGCAATACCGCAATCGATGCATTACGCATGATTTGATATTCTTTATCTGTCAGTGTCTGTGCTGGTGCAACCGTAATCGAGTCGCCGGTATGCACACCCATCGGATCCAGATTTTCAATCGAGCAGACGATGATGCAATTGTCAGCCTGATCACGCACTACTTCCATTTCAAATTCTTTCCAACCGATCAGTGATTCTTCAATCAACAGTTCTGTAGTTGGGGACGCTTCCAGGCCGCGTTTGCAGATTGTTTCAAATTCTTCTTCGTTATACGCAATCCCGCCGCCGGTTCCACCCATGGTAAATGATGGGCGAATGATCACCGGGAAACCAAGGGTTTTTTGCACAGCCCAGGATTCTTCCAGGGTATGCGCCACGTCGGATTTCGCTGAGCCCAAACCGATTTTGGTCATCGCTGCTTTAAACTTGGAACGGTCTTCGGCTTTGTCGATTGCCTCAGGCGAAGCGCCGATCAATTCACAGTTGAATTTTTCCAGAACGCCATTGCGATGCAAATCCAGCGCGCAATTCAATGCGGTTTGCCCACCCATGGTCGGCAATATCGCATCAGGACGTTCTTTATCGATGATACGTTCCACCACCTGCCAGGTAATCGGTTCGATATAAGTTACATCGGCCATCTCCGGATCGGTCATGATCGTAGCCGGATTACTGTTGACCAGAATGACTTTATAACCTTCTTCGCGTAACGCTTTGCAGGCTTGCGCGCCGGAATAATCAAATTCGCACGCTTGCCCGATGATGATCGGGCCAGCGCCTATGATCAGAATACTTTTTATATCACTACGTTTAGGCATTGCTATTTTTCTCCGAATTCATCATCGCTATAAAACGATCAAACAGTGGGGAAATTTCATGTGGACCTGGCGACGCTTCAGGGTGTCCCTGGAAACAGAATGCCGGTTTATCGGTACGCTCGAAACCTTGCAATGAGCCGTCGAATAAAGATACGTGGGTTACTTTACAGTTGGCCGGCAAAGTCGATTCATCGACAGCAAAACCGTGATTTTGCGATGTAATGAATACTTCTTTGGTTGCCACATCTTGTACCGGATGATTCGCGCCGTGATGCCCGAATTTCATTTTTAATGTTTTTGCACCAGAAGCCAGCGCCATGATTTGATGTCCGAGGCAAATTCCGAAAGTCGGTATGCCGCGCTCAATGATTTCTTTAGTCGCTTCTATCGCATAAGTACAAGGTTCGGGATCGCCAGGACCATTCGACAAAAATACACCATCCGGATTTAACGCAAAAACTTCAGCTGCACTGGACTGCGCCGGCAATACTGTCACACGACAGCCGCGCTGCGCCAGCTTCCGCAAAATATTGCGCTTGACGCCGAAATCAAACGCCACCACGTGGTAGCGCGGCGTGATTTGCGTGCCGTAACCGGCCCCCAATACCCACTCAGTTTCGCGCCATTCGTAGGTCTTTTCAGTTGATACTACCTTGGCTAGATCCATGCCTGCCAGGCCTTCAAAAGATTGAGCAAGTTTTACTGCGTGCTGCTGATCTTCACCAACCAGAATGGCACCGCATTGCGCACCTTTTTCACGCAGGATACGTGTTAATTTACGGGTATCAATACCCGCAATCGCAACGATATTTTGCGATTTCAAATAGTCGGACAAATTTTGTTCAGAGCGAAAATTAGACACCAGCAATGGTAAATCTTTAATGATTAAACCAGCCACCTGGCATTTGTCGGATTCGTTATCTTCTGAGTTAATACCGGTATTGCCGATATGCGGATAAGTCAGCGTGACAATTTGCTGGCAATAGCTTGGATCCGTAAGAATTTCCTGATAGCCGGTCATCGCGGTATTAAAAACGACTTCACCTATCGTATGACCAGTTGCGCCAATTGAGTAACCGTGAAAAATAGTGCCATCGGAAAGTGCAAGTATGGCCGGAGATTCCAGACCAGAACTTAAAGAATTTGGTAGAGACTGCGGAAATGGCAGCAAGGGCAACTCCTGATGTGTTACCGCCGACGCGCCCTGTCCGCTCGAGTTGCACACGATGACGTTTTTGTAACGTTCTAGTCATGTGTACAGCCAGGAATGTGATGTGGATGGATAGTATGCGCTATGCGGCGGGATTAAGTTAGATAAACCTTGCAATTATAGCCTAATTCAACCATACCAGCCAGCTACTTATGACGTTTTTAAACTGGAAATAGATAAATGGCAGGCAAGAAATCGCAATTACAAATATGGCATTAATCGGAACCTACTAAATAATTAACCACATTCCCCGAAACCGCATTGCAGAAAAATAAACCCCAGATTTGCAGCGATAAGCACGGCAAATAACAGCATGCTCAGGCCAGCGATTTTACTTACCCCCACTTCGCCAGCATCTTCTGTCCGATGCCGATATTGCATCAGCATGGCAGCCACATACAGGATCAGACCAACGGAACATAGCAAGGCCCAGGTATAAAAATGCAGGCCAAACAATGCTGAACCATAACTACCGCTACCCGGCACGATATGCAGCAAAACCTGGCGCGTCGCAATGCACCCCGTACCAATTGCACCAAGCAAAGCGATGGCGTAATACTGCCCCTTTTCGCCAAACCGGATATTCATCATAAACGCCAGTCCGACCATGATTAATCCCGCGCGCTGCAATAAACACAATGGACAAGGCAAATCATGCAAAACCAACTGGTAAAAGAAAGCAATTAACAATGTCAGACAAATCCCCAGCAGACCAGCCACATTTAAATTGTGTCCCAAGCGCTCAGTAGCATATAGGCTGGATTTCATCATTAAAAGTTGAACGACAACGGTTTGGTTAAATGGTGCAGGAATGAGGTCATCAGAATCACCAATACAATTAGCCACATCCAGACCATCAGTTTTTCTTTACCCCACATCACCATCAGTGCCAGGCATAGCGAACCAAGAAATGGAAGGAACATGTACATGGCCTGCTAATTCCCCAAAAGTTTTTGTATCATGGCATGGGCTTTTTGCGCGGCCTGTTCCGGCGATTCCAATGGATAAAGATGTCCGCCTTCTATCCATTCGAAGTTTTCGCCAACCAGTTGTTGCGTGTGGTAGATGCCGGCCTGACGACACTCTTCTGAAGTGGTTCCGCATATAAAACCGATAGGCACAGGAAAAGGTAACGACGTAAAGCGACTAATAATGTGCGGCAAAGTACGATATATAGAAGTCTCAATATCGCGCTTAAAACGCAATGTGACACCTTTGGGATAGGGTTCTGTGCCGTATTGAATGTAGTCGCGCAAAACCTGTTCAGGCCAGATCGCAAATGCCGGTTTGGTAAAAAAATGTTGATATGCTTCTTCTGGACTGGCCCAACTCTTGCGACGTTTTTTAGAAAATTTCGCTGGCCCGAAATAATTTTCCAGACCGAATATTTTCGCCACACGCAAAACAGCTGCACGCCAACCTGCAACTACCGGCGAATCCAGCATAACTACACACTTAACCAAATCAGGGCGCATTTTTGCGACCATCAAACTCAGCATACCACCCAGAGAATGTCCCAACAAAATCACCGGCTGGGTGCTTTTGCCGGCTTCAATACTGGCGATCAGTTCTTTACACAATTCAGGCCAGCAATCGGTTACCGGAAATACCGGATTATGCCCATGCATTTCAAGCGCGCGGATTTGATAGTGTGATTTGAGCTGCGTTAAAAAAACGCTGTATGTGCCAGTTGGAAAACTATTACCGTGCACGAAATGCAGCACCGGCAGATTTGATTGAGATTCAGATGAAGGTAGCCAAAATGGCTGATTGATTTCTGGCATAGATTAGTGACTAGGTTAGACGTAATGCAGCAGTATTGATTAAATAAAAACCGGTAGCACCATATTCATTAGACGTATTAGTCGAACAGTTGCTGCATTTTTTCAAAAGCATCCGCGATCCGCAGAATATAGGCATTTTTATGTGCCAACACGCCTTCGCTGTTAACACGATGTACCAGCATGGTTGCATTGGCTTCAAAAATAAACAGTTGACCATCCGGCAAAATTGTAAAATCGATACCCGCATAATCCAGGTTGAGTCGTTGACCGATCTGGACAATAGCAGACATTCCTTTTTCACCCAGCACTTTAGCAGGATCTTGTAGAAATAGATGTTCTTCCGCAATTTTCCACGGATTATGCAGCATTTCGGCTGTTTGATAATGCACCATCCATTGCGGTGAAATGGCCAGGTGATAGGGATAGGGCTGCTTATCAACGTAGACGATGCGATATTTCCGATAAAAGCCGTCGGCGCTTTTGAAATCTACAAAGCTGTTTACATAGTAGGCCGCACGCTGAGTCTGCAATTGAGCCAAGACTGCTTCTGGGCTTGCGCAAAACACCATACCCTGCCCGCCGTGCGTTTCCGTTGGACGTACCAGCACCGGAAACCAAATATGCTCTTTCAACAATAGATCACTCAATGCATCCAGTGTCAGATCCGGCACATCAATTCGACAACACGGTGCAACGAGCACATGTTCAATTCCAGCTAACAATGTCGGCAATTGATGACGATGAGTGCGTGCCACGTTTTTTGGGTGATTCAGCACCGGGCGCGTACAAGCCTTTAAAAATCGTTCCAACCTGGCCGTCAGAGGAGCGGCCACATCGGGTTCGCCTATCGCATTAAATACCAGATCGTAGGGCGGCAATTGACTGTCTTCAACGTCTTCCGCGTAATCGATAATGTATTTAATCCGCTGACTGGTTTCAGCCGACAATAAAAGCTCGTAAGGAATGTTTCCTTTGGTCCGTCCCACGCACAGAATTAATAATTGACGTACCGGATTGCGTATCGGATCAACAAATACCCGCTGCATCTGATAAGCACGTGCACGGCACGCTTCGGCTTCTTCATGACGCCCGAAATACCCATGAATCACCACCATATTTTGATAGACGGCAGCGATATTCGGATCCAGCATCAGCACCAACTGATACCAGCGCTCGGCAATCGCATAATCGCTTTTCATAAAATAACCGGTAGCTACCATATATAACTGCCACGCCGCCTCCGCCTTACCTGCATCGGTCGTGTTATATGCCTCGATCGCTTTGGCTGCAATCATATGCGCCAGAGCGGCCAATTCATCGCCTTGCTCATGTCGCTTGTCAAACAACTGACGGTGTATTTCAATATTGAGCGGATTTTTTTTGAGCTCTGCATCCAGTTCATCGGCATTAAAAGATGAATAATCTGGTGCAGCATGTTGAGGGATTTCGGCGGGCATCGCATTTTCACTAGAGATAGAATCAATCAACAGCATACCAATATCTGGCATGAGTTTGTCGATATTCTTCGACATCAACGTCATCCGTAAAATTCACAGTAATCGCTCCCGACTGATCACTGCGCAGTCGCGAAATACCAAGATCGGCATATCTTTGCCAGATTTCTGTTTTAGGGTGACGGTAACGATTGTGATAGCCAAGTTGAAATAGTGCGTAGCGCGGATGCACGGCGTTCAAAAAAGCTAGCGTTGATGAAGTCCCGCTACCATGATGCGGTGCCAATAGCACGGTGGCGGCAAGCTGATCAGGTACGCTGCGCAGCAATTCCTTTTCCTGCGGTGCTTCGATATCACCGGCTAATAATATCGAGTGGTCACCCTTGCTTATTTTCAGTGTACATGAGCGCGCATTCGGTTTCCATTTATCGTTTTCGTAAATAGCCGCCGTTGGGTGCAAGACTTCGAATTGAACATCGTCCCACCGCCATCGCTGACCGGCCAGACAGCTCTTGTGTTGCGATTGTAGTTCCGCCATTTGTACTACCGGGCTATCCGATTTGAGCGAACTGCTGACCCAATCAAATTTTATTTGTTGCATCAGTGAGGCCGCACCGCCCGAATGATCAGTGTCGTTATGGCTGATCATTAAACCATCCAATCGATTAATTCCACGCATTTTCAAATAAGGATAGATCACCCTGCTACCTGCATCGGAAGTCGGTGAATAAGCAGGTCCCGTATCGTATAGCATGCGATGATGCGCAGTCTCGATCAATAACGCCATCCCCTGTCCGACATCCAGGGCTGTCACTTTGAATTCACCTTCGTTGGGATAAACGTTGCTATTCAAACAGAGTGGCAACCACGCAATCAGCCCGGCCCAGCGCGCCGGCCAACCCTTGGGCGCCAGACACCAGCATGTACCGATTAGTGCGCAGATAAACATCCAGATATCAGGGCGCGGTGCCTGCCACACCGCCCACGAAAATTGATTCAACCACATCAGCCAGCTCAATAACCAGGACAAAATCTGATGCGTAACAAGCAGAATTGCAGCCCCTGCCGGATCAGGAGCTATGCTGCCAATTAAGGAAAGCGGCGTGACCAATAAACTGACTACAGGTATTGCTACGGCATTCGCAATTGGGCTTACCAACGACACCTGATTAAATAACAGCAGCGTCAACGGAACCAGACCTAACGTGATGGCATATTGGGTGGTGGATGCCTGTCGACAGAGGTTAAGCCACCGACGAAATACTGGTATCGGAGCAGCATGTTCACTAGCCTGTTTGTCGCGACGACCTTGACTGACATAAAAAATAATTCCAACTGCACTAAAAGATAACCAGAACCCTGGCCACAATACCGCCCACGGATCAACCACCAGCACCACCCCCAACGCCAGGAAAAGCACATTGGTTACACTGGTTTTTCGATCTAACCACATAGCACCTGCCACCACGCATATCATAATCAGAGTACGCTGCGCCGGCACACCGAAGCCAGCCAACGCTACATATAACATCGCCACCAATACGCTGGACAATGCCGCCATTTTTTGTGCCGGCACCAAAAGCGGAAATTGAAAGCGGGTAAACAGCGAGTGTCGCCATAGATAAAACATGATGGCCGCTGCCATTCCTGCCACCATGGAAATATGCAATCCAGATATGGCGATCAGATGATTAACGCCAGTTCGCGCAAAAACATTCCAATCGTTTTGCGTAATTGCGTTTTGATCGCCGATCACCAGAGCGACAATAATCGGGGCATAAGGTTGGTTGGGTAACGCATTCAGGATGCGGTCACGGAGTTTGCCTCTGGACCATTCAATGCAATTTTTTATGCTAAAAACAAACGTGTCTAAACGCAGATTTTTGTTTAATCCTTCTTTATCCGATCTGACGCTACCTGTCGCGCCCAATCCTTGTTCCAATAACCAAACCTCGTAATCAAATCCGTTTGGATTGGCCAGTCCGTGCGGTCGCCGTAATCGAATATTGAGCTGCCAGCGCTCACCGATTTCTACTGCATTGACGCTGGATTCAGGATTGACCGCATACCAGCTCAACAATACTTTTTGGGGAAGTGGGGGTAGGTCCGGAGATAAAACGCGCTCAATATTAAATTGAAATCGCTGACCATAATCGGCTTGGGTCGGTAAGCTCGCGACTACTCCAACTATGGCGATATCCTGCTCTTCTAACGCGGGCGACAATTGCTGAGATATACCATGCAGCGCAATCAGACTCGCCCAGCTCCATCCAATTAAAACGCCGCCAGCCATCCTCATCACGCTGCGGATCATTACGCTTTTTAGTTGACTAGTGATGAGCAGACTACAGGCCACAATAATGACCGCGCCTGCCAAGGTCGGCAACGACATCAAATTTGCCTGCTGCTGTAACAGTAAAATTCCTAGGGTAAATCCGGTAACTGCACTGCGCATCGCTGATGATTCACTGAATGATCAAACGAGGCAAAACTGAATACGCATTGGCTGTTGTCGCGTCGGCCACCTCATCAAAAGACAAATTACGCAGCTCTGCCAATACATGGGCAATGCGGGCTAATTGTTCGGGCGTGTTGGGTTCGTCGGACAACCAGCTGGGAGGGATATCGGGAGAATCAGTTTCCAGGACTATCGCAGACAATGGCAGAGTGCTGGCCAGACGACGGATTTGCAAGGCTCTGGTATAAGTCATGGCACCGCCAAAGCCCATTTTAAATCCCAGCTTAATCAGCATGGTTGCCTGTTGATCGCTGCCGTTAAATGCATGAGCAATCCCGCCAGGAACCGATATCTGCCGCAAGCCTTTTAATATCTGATCTACCGAACGTCTGACGTGCAGCAACACCGGCAATTTAAAATGCTGGGCGATCCGCAATTGTTCTCGATAAAAATAAGTTTGCTTGTCACGCATTTCTGCTGTGCACAGTTCAGGCACGAAGAAATCCAAGCCTATTTCACCTATCGCCACAAAATACTGATCTGCCATGGCGAGTTCAACAGCTTCACGCAAACTAGCCAGGTCGGTCTCGTCAGCATCGGGGACAAATAAAGGATGTATGCCCAGAGCATAACCGCCGACATTGCCCAACTGCGCTACCTGATCAAAATTTGCCCGGCACACCGCCGGTATCACAATGCGTTGCACACCGCTCTGCTGCGCTTGATGCGCCAGTTGCTGTCCTTGTCCATGAAACTCGGCAGCATCCAGATGGCAGTGCGTATCGATCAGCATGTTGACTTATTCAGCATCGGGCAATTTCAGCATCCCGGTATGGTAATTGTATTCGTACATTTCCCCGTAACGTCCCCACTCCACTGCCACTTCCAGCATTTGCTTGGCTTCTTCTGCGGATAAAAATTCTTCCAGCAAATTGAGGAATGGCTCTTTGCGGATTTCTCCCGATTTTTCCATTTTGAGACTGTGATGTATGCGTGCTGCCAACGGTACATTTTGCAGCAGCTGCTGACCAAATAAATGTTTTCGGAATGCCTGATCGGCCTGGCAGTATCGTTGGCCCAAACTGGTTAAATGAATATCACCGTGCTCGATATGGACCAGGCCAATCAAACGCAACGCTTCGTAGACAGGGAATAAATCATCATCGGACAAACCGGCTTCTTCAGCCAGTTTAGGTAAGTCGGCACGACCGTTAAACGGCTCATCGGCCAGCAATTCCAGCAAGCCTTCCATCTGGCTGATTTCTGCTTCCGGCAACCGCCATGCCTGACTTTGCGCACTAGCCTGACCAGCCATATCGGTTTCAACCGGTGTGGTAGTCATCTGGGTATATACCTCATCAATCAGAGCGCGCACTTCGGGCATTTCTTCGGAGCGCTCGCGTGGCAACGACACTTTGATTTCCGAACGGACCCGACCTGGGTCACTGGAAAATATCAATATCCGATCAGCCATCATCACGGCTTCTTCGATGTTATGCGAGACTATCAACATGCCTTTGAGCGGCGTTTTTTTGCTTTCCCACAGTTCCAGCATATCGTTACGCAAGGTTTCGCCGGTCAATACATCGAGCGCAGAGAATGCTTCATCCATCAGCAAAATCTCCGGCTTCATAACCAACGCACGCGCGATGCCGACCCGCTGCTTCATCCCGCCGGATAATTCGCGTGGCAATGCACCTTCAAAACCTGCTAACCCGATCATTTCAATGGCTGCTTCGGCTTGTTCGGCACGAATTTCTTTTGCTATGCCTTGCGCTTCCAGGCCGAGTTCTACGTTTTGTTGCACAGTCAACCATGGGAATAAGGCAAACGACTGAAACACCATGGCGATACCGCGTGCCGGCCCGAACAATTGTTGATCGCGATATTTCACGATGCCTTTATCAGCTGGCAACAGGCCTGCCATGATACGTAATAACGTTGACTTACCTGATCCGGATTTACCCAGCAGCGCGACTATCTCACCTTCATTCAGGGTAAAGTCCACGCCTTCCAGAACAACCCGTTCTGATCCGTCAGCTGTTCTGAAGTTTTTACCAACACCGCTTAAATGAATTAACGTTTTGCTCTTGGGCGCATTCGTTACCGGCATCGTCGGTTGTAATGTTTGTTCAGTCATTGCTACCCTCATCATACAATTCGTAGGGTGTAATAGCGCAGCGTATTACACCATTTCTGGTTCGGCAAAGATGGTGTAATACGCTGCGCTATTACACCCTACTTATCTATCAATCAGAACGTCATTTTTTCTTCTGCAATCGTATACAACTTGCGCCAGATATAGCGGTTGCAGGCAATCACAAAAAAGCACATCACTGAAATTCCCAATGCAACCCGCGGAAAGTCACCGGTTGCAGTGACTTGCGCAATATAACTGCCCAATCCCGTTGCAGTCAGCGTATTCGGTCCCCAGGTCACATATTCAGAAACTATACTGGCATTCCATGATCCGCCTGAAGCGGTGATTGCACCAGTGACAAAGCTGGGGAAAACGGCCGGCAGAAGAAAACGTTTCCAGCGCATCCAGCCCGAGAGTCCGAAATTATCTGCTGCATAGACTAATTCCGTCGGAATGATGCTGGCACCGGCAATGACATTAAATAAAATGTACCACTGAGTACCAAATACCATTAATGGCGTGAGCCAGATATCGGGATTCAAATGAAATTTGACCAGCACAATCACAACCAGTGGAAACATGAAGTTGACCGGGAACGCGGCCATAAATTGCGCAACAGGTTGCAAGCGTTCTGAATATTTAGGATTCAATCCGATCCACACGCCGATAGGTACCCAAACCAGCGACGCCAGGGTGATCATCACGATGACACGTATCAGCGTTAATATTCCGTACCAGAATACCCGGAACACTTCACCCCACCCTACTGCACTGTGTATGTACGTACCAATCTTCCAGCACGCAAACATCACCAGCGCGGCAATGATCGCATCGCTGACCCGCTCCACCATCGGATTGATCCGCTCTGGCCGGGCCATGATCGAGGTACCGTCGTAATTTTTTTTAAACAAACCAAGGCCACGTTCAAAATAATTCAATAATTTTTCGGTAATACCCTGCACCGAATTGGTCCGGCGTAATAAAGTCAGGAACCAGGATTCCTGGCCGCCTTGATCACCGGTCTGTTCATATTTAAATTTATTCGCCCACGCGATCAGAGGTCGGAACAATAATTGGTCATACATCAAAATGCCAATCAGCATCGCCAAAATAGCCCAACCCATAGCGGTATAGTTTTCCTGATCGATCGCGTAAGCAATGTAAGAACCGATGCCTGGCAATTGAATGTGATGATTATTGACCGTGATGGTTTCGCAGGCGACCACAAAAAACCAGCCACCTGACATCGACATCATCATATTCCAGAGTAACGCAGGCATGGCGAATGGAAGCTCCAGACGCCAAAAGCGCTGCCAGGACGACAGATGAAAAATACGTGCTGCCTCGCGCAAATCGGACGGTACAGTACGCATCGATTGATACATGCTGAACGCCATATTCCACGCCTGAGAGGTAAAGATGGCAAAAATAGCTGCACATTCCACGCCCAGCAAACTACCGGGAAACAGCGCGATAAATCCAGTTACGGTAATCGTTAAAAATCCCAGTACCGGTATCGACTGCAAAATATCTAACGCGGGCACCATAATTTTTTCAGCCAGCCGATAACGCGCAGCCAATGCGGCAAAGACAAAACTGAATATCAACGATAAAAACAATGCCGACATCATCCGCAAGGTAGTACGCAACAAGTAATACGGCAAATACCAGGGATCCAGCGTAATCTGCAGCGGCATGCCCACCTGGTAAGGTGACACCATTTGCGAAGCCCCGAACGCCAGGAAAAAAATTATCCCAAGAATAATCGGCAACGCCATCCAATCCCAGCGATTGGGCTGGTGATACGCAGCGTTATTACGTTGCCAGGCCTGGCCGTTGAATTGGGAGTGTTCCATGTGGATTACTTTGCTAAAACGGTGTGATGGACAATCTTGAATGAAGCGCAATTATCCACTTTTTCAAGCTGCAATGGCGCTTAATCATGATAAATAAGCTGATTTTGATTGGTTTTAGTTCCGCCACTGATCGCAGCGTTTTTTCGAAACCCGCCATACTAAATTGTTTATATGACGCTGAAATGACTGTGTCGTTATTGATGTGAAATGCGCATCACCAAATACGCATGTGGTAGGACTTGACCCGGGTGAGTTGTGCGAATCCGAGATAGCTCGATGACACCCCGCGCCCGCTTTGTTTGACGCCACTCCAGGCCAATGCCGGATCTTGATAATCGCAGCGATTCATCAGCCAGGTTCCGGTTTGTACCTGCGCACCGATTCTCATCGCCGCGTCCAAATCCTGCGTAAATACCGATGCGCTTAATCCGTATTCGCAGTCATTCATCAGCGCGATGGCCTCCCCATCATTATCCACAGGCATGACACCAAATGCCGGACCAAAACAATCTTCGCGCATGATGTTCATTTCATGAGTCGCATGCGCCAAAATTTTTGGGCCCATATACGGGGTATGAATATCGTCCAGGGGATATTTTTTTGGATTGATCAAATTCACTGCGCCCATGCTCAACGACTGACCGACAATTTCGCGCGCCGTAGTCGCCGCAGCAAGTCGCACCATAGGGCCCAGCGTGGTTGATTTATCCAGCGGATTTCCCAATACATATTTTTCAGCTTCGACTACCGCCCGATCCAGAAACTCCTGATAGCGCGACTGGTGCACATATACCCGTTGCACGCCGCTGCACGATTGGCCGGAATTAAATAATGCCCCGTCGACCACCGCGGCAACCGCTTTATCCAGAGCAGCATCCTCCCTAATGTATGCCGGATCGACCCCGCTTAATTCCAATCCAACGCCTATACATCGTCCAAGTTCAATTTGTTCTACCATTAACCCGCTACTGCTGCTACCAATAAAACACAGGTAATTGACTTCCGGTGCCATCATGATCAGTCGGGTATCGGCATGGGTACTATGCACATACTGCAATACACCTTCAGGCACACCGGCATCATGAAATGCTTCGACCAAGCGCTCGGACACCAGCGGCGTTTGTGAAGAATGGCGTAACACCACGGAGTTACCTGCCAATAGCGCCGTAATCAGGCTAT
>Ga0207025_1036_pt1 | contig 22442 bp, 32 predicted proteins | sample Alteio_BWMinCont_45_FD_153261 | JGI IMG/M metagenome (GOLD analysis project Ga0207025, IMG submission 153261) | Enriched cells from forest soil in Barre Woods Harvard Forest LTER site, Petersham, Massachusetts, United States -... | ecosystem: Environmental > Terrestrial > Soil > Temperate forest >... | reverse complement strand
AAATTGATCTATCGTTAGATATTCTGCATAGGTGAGGATGTCATGGTGTTTCTTGCATGCAAGCTCAAGCTCGTGATAAAGTTGTCCATTTTTAACGGTAACGTTTGTAACTAGTTTAAATTCTTTTTTATACGAGTTATACCAATCTTGTGCAACACTTAGGCGGTTTCGTAGATTTTTTAACATGCTTTAATATTTTACGGTGTAACTTGAGTTTCTGAAAGTGGCCAGATATCAATCGTTGTTTTTTCCATTTCAGATTTGCATGCCTGTATCATAAGATTTCCTGTCTGTGTATCAGGTACAAATGCAGTTGATGTTTCATTACTTTTATAGACAAAAGTAATAGGTTTTGGCGTAATACCGCTTTGACATTGCGGGCCGTTGGGATAGTGAACTTGAGAATAAACTTTTGCTCCCGGTGCAATAATAAAAGTTTCAGAAACGACTGATTGTTCAGAATGTGACAAAATATTGTTGGCCGTAAAAAGCGCATATACCGTATTCCCAAGCACTACCTCACACGGCGTTTTTCCATTATTGATAAGTTCAAGTTTGGCATAAATATTTCCTGCAGCTCCCTGTGAAGAGAGCGTTCCTGAAAGTTGATTCTTTTGACAAAATTCAGTTTGCGACGTAACCGTCGGTGCTTGCGTTTGCATAGGTGAAATCGAAACTGTTGAAGCTTGTGGCACAACAACTGTAGTTGGAGCACTAAAATGAGAAATAAGAAAATAAAGTGCCGTACTTAAAGCAATAATCGCGAGCAAGATAAATGTAAGTATTAAATTTCTCATGGCAATAAGTGCTTTAAGTTTAACGTAACTTCTTTTTTAAGACAAGAGATGGATGACTTTTAGTAATTTCCGTGAGCAATCGTAGTGAAAAAAAGAGTTATTTCTTCTTTATGTTTGACCTGGGTTTTGCCAGAGCAACTGGAGTGTTTGTTGTAAATGCTAACCAGATGAAGCAGCCGACTGCTGCACAAAGTGTAACGATACTCGCCGTTTTTTGATAAGACGTGAATGAACTTACGTAGTGATTGATAAGCTGCAGAAGAATCGGCGTTGCCATTTGTAATGACTGATTAGAAATAGTAGCTGCATGTTTTGCAATGAAAGATACTAGCGCTACATTACTATACGCCAAAATAAATCCCCAAATGCTGCCAAAAAGTAAAGTAAATCCAATCCATTTGAGCCGACTAGACCACGTTTTATTTAGCGTTCCTAACAAAAGAATACAAATAACAAGTAAAACTGTTAGCACTGGTTGCAGTATGCGAACCATTGTATAGAAATTCTTTAGGCCAACAAGATATTTATTAAGAGGTATCGTAAAATCTGATTTCGCAAAAGATGCAATCATATTTAGATTTTGTACTGCTTGTGGATTCTGCTGCGCCAATTGTGGATTTTGTGCTTCCTGTTGTTTTAGCTGCACTGCTGATTGTTCGATATCGGGAAGAAGCTGAGGATACTGTGCATTCAGTTCATCTTTTACATCTTTAAAAGAAATAACCGGCGGAGTATTTGTTTTGCCTTTGATCCAGTCATCTGAATCGCTCATTGCTTTTTCAACTTTGTTTTGAAGATAATCTGATGTGAATTTGCTTTGGATAAATTGGCTGACTATCGTTGAATTACTATCACCGGTATCAAGTTTGCCCAGTTGGCTACTCAGCTGGTTATAAATATGATTTTTTACCAGGTCGGTTTTCAGAAGCGGTGTAATATCTGATATATATAAAATTGTTGTGAGGAAAATGACAACAGGAAAACAAACAATAAAAAAGAGTGAGATGAAAAACTTCATAGCTCTACCATGAGCATAGCAACTATAAATTTTGACTGCAAGCAGATTGTTAATTCATGTTTAACAGTGGTTTTTATCCTCTTGGAGAAGGTTGGAGCATGCCGACGTGATTGCCTTCAGAGTCTTCAAAGGAGACATATCTACCAATCCCCGGAATATCATCAACTGTTCCTGGGCCTTTTGATCCGCCTAAAACTTTTCCACCAGCTTCTTCTATTTTTTTCATTGATTCTTCCAAATTATCAACTGAGATTACTAGATGGGGGACATTGAAGCCTTCTTTATCTTGATAGCTAAAAAAGCCGCCGTTGATTGCGCCGGGTGTTTTGACCATATTATTTTCATCAGTTTCAGTAGTATGCGCGAGAAGATAATTTCCCATTTCAGCTCCGAGCTGATTCATCTGCCATCCGAAAACATTGGAGTAAAATTCAGAAGTTCTTTTATTGTCTTTTGCAGGCATTTCAAAATGCACAACCGGATTCATCTTTGGCATGAATAAAGTATAGCAGAGAAGAGAGAAAAAAATTGTAAGAAATATAGGGGAAGCAATTTGTAAAAAGGGATTAGATGCTTTTTTTATTTTTATCTTCGTATTCTTCTTTATTGAGAATTTTGGGAAGCTTTTTGTCTTTGGGAACAAAACGGATCGACAACGAATTCACACAATTTCTCGTATCCGTATCAGTAAATTTTTCACCAATGAAAACATGTCCCAAATGTGCCCCACAATGAGCGCATTCGATCTCTATTCTCTCCCCGTCGGGATCGGGAAGTGTTTTTACTGCATTGGGAAAATGTTTATCGAAAGAAGGCCAGCCGCAGCCTGCTTCAAATTTTGCTTTTGAAGGGAACAGAGGATTATTGCACCTGCGACAGATATAGGTGCCGTCCTGAAAAAAGTTATCATACTCATTGTCAAATGGCATTTCGGTTCTTTTGCCGACGATAACGCTTGTTTCTTCTGGAGTTAATTGATTATATGCCATATATATAGTATAGCGTATGCGGGCAAGGGAAGGGTAATATTTTGATAAAATTATTATAGTGGATATCTTTTTTATGAAGAGGCAGAGCCTTGGAGCCTGTTTTCAGGTTCTTAAGAGGATACCTCTTCATTTAGTACGCTACATTGGCATCGCTTCATAGACGCGAACAGTTCCTTCAGGATCATCCTCAAGTGCGGGGCATCCTTTAGCAATTTCTGTTGCTTCATCAATGTCTTTTGCATTAATAATAGTGTAACCTTTTGCAGGCCATTTATCAGCTGGAATTGTTTCAACGCCTTTGGCTGTTACTGATTTGGCGCCTGGGGCAAATGGATTGCCACCATCGACCATTTTATCTTTGAATGTGCCGAACCAAGCCATCCATTTGTCCATTGAAGCTTTCATGTCCTCTTTACTGATATCTTCAGCTCTTACTTTGCCATAATAAACAAATACAAATTTTTTCATTTCTTTTCACCTCCTTTCACAACTTTTTTTGTCAGATGGTATTCATAGTTGGTCAAAGTTTCTTTATCATTTCCCCAGTAGGTATGATATTGCATAAGCCATTCTTGTAGACCGCGAAGCGCTTGTCTATTGATGGTCAGAAAATGAGTCCGACCTATTTTTTTATCGATTATTAAACCTGCGTCTTTAAGAACTTTTATATGTTTGTGAATTGCGGGGAGAGAAAGGTTTCTTTTGAAAGCTAATTGGCTGATGGAGTGAGGCTGCAGACTTAGAATATAAATAATTTCTCGTCTGTGCTGATTGCCGAGCGCTTCAAATATGTCGTCAAGGTCTTTTGGGGTAGTAGTCATAATACTTAACTTTAAAGTTAAGTATAAATATCAGAGTTCTTTTTGTCAACACAATAATTGCGCTTCTAGTGAATAACAATAATTATATATTGACAAACGATAAATACTAAGCTAGTATATGCTTATTCTATGAAAAAGGGGTCAACATTATTTTTGAAAGTTGTTATTATATTCATTGCAATTGGCGCACTTATATGGTTGCTTTGGTTTCCTCAAACTGAAGGAAGAGCTGCTCATTTAGATCTTCTTGGTATTTATACAGATCCGTTTATTATCTACGGATATATAGCTTCAATCCCATTTTTTGTTGGGTTATACCAGGCATTCAAACTATTACATTTAATTGATGCTAATAAAGCCTTTTCTCAAGGTGCTGTTAATACACTCAAGAATATGAAACTTGCTTCTCTCATTCTTATCGGTTTTATTGCATTGGCAGAGTTTTACATCCGTTTCTTTGCGCACGGTGATGATCCGGCAGGTCCGACTGCGCTTGGAATTATTGCAGTTTTCGCAGTCGCAATTATTGCAACCGCTGCTGCTGTTTTTCAAAAACTTTTACAAAATGTGGTAGACATAAAATCAGAAAACGATTTGACGGTTTAAGAAAGGCAGGAATTATGGCAATAATAATAAATATCGATGTCATGCTGGCAAAAAGAAAAATGCGTGTCACGCAACTTACAGAAAAAGTTGGTATAACCATGGCTAATCTTTCCATCTTGAAAAATGGAAAGGCGAAAGCTATCCGCTTCTCAACGCTGGAAGCTATTTGCAAAGCCTTAGATTGTCAGCCCGGAGACATTCTTGAATATAAAAGTAAATAAATTGGTATAATCGTAGTATGAAAAAGCAGGAGATTGTCTATCACAAAGACGGTTCTCTCTGGGCAAAAGGAGATACGGTTGAGGGTGCTCCGGATGGCTACTGGGAATGGTTCAGAAAAGATGGTACAAAAATGCGCTCAGGTTTCTTCAAAAATGGCAAGCAAGTGGGCAAATGGACGACGTATGATAAAAAGGGAAAAGAATACAAAGTAACTACGTTTAAAGAGGAATAGGATCAATTTGCAAGGGATGTGACAGTGATATCTTTTAAGCGATAATTACGAAGAATTCTCAGCGTAAATTCCGTCCCAGCTTTTTTCAGACCAATTTCTCGATTTAAATCATCAACTCCTGCGATAGATTTGCCATTTACAGCAATAATCAAATCTCCTTTTTCTAACTGTGCATGAGCAGCAGGGGAGCCTTTTTGGACTGAAATAATTTCCACAATAGTTGGAAGTTTCAGTTTATAAATTTTTTGTACCTGGACAGGAAGAGAGGCTGTTTTGGCAACAATTCCCAGAACTGCTCGTCTTACCCGGCCAACTGAAATAAGTTCGCTTACTACCCATGTAGCAGTGTTACTTGATACGGCAAGTCCAAGTCCTTGCGCCATTGCAATAATTGCTGTGTTAATACCGATAATTTTGCCTCTGCTATCAACGAGTGGACCGCCGGAATTACCGGGATTGAGTGGGACACTCGTTTGAATCACGTTTTCGATGAGTTTTCCTTCCGTGCTTCTCATGGACCTTTGCAGTGCTGATACAACGCCGGTTGATACGGTACTTTGAAATCCATAGGGATTACCAATAGCAATAACAAGCTGACCGACGCGAACCTTTTCCGAATCGCCAAGTTCTGCATACGACAAACCATTTGCGAGTATACGAATAAGAGCAAGGTCAGTTGCTGGATCTGTTCCTACGATTTCTGCAGGAAATGATGCGCCTGTTGTGAGGCTTACTTCAAGGCTTTGTGCGTTATGGACAACGTGATTGTTCGTGAGGATAAAGCCGTCGGGGGTAATGATAACACCTGATCCAATACCTTGTCCCTGCATGGGCTGTCCAGTATTTTTGTTGGTCAGAATTTGCACGACGCTTGGTCCTACTTTTTCAACGACGGAAATTACAGAATTTGAATAAGCATCGAGAAGTTCTTTATCTTCTTGTATGGGAGAGTGAGGGTGATTCATGTTAGCAGTCAAAACATAAGTATGCTAACACTTTTACAGTAGTATGTCAAATCCGGCATTATTGAGCAAAAATATGAGATCTTGCTTTTTCCGAGTCAAATAATTATAAATAGCTAAGAGATAAACATGGAAGATATTGGAAAGAAAAATTTTAATTCACCAGATGAAACTGCAACTCCCGCAGAGAAGTTAAAAGTTGATACAGTCACTTTTGGAGATAAGAAGTTTCAAAGAATCACAGCGGAGCCCGGATGGAAATGGTCAGAACACGTAAAACCTGTTGCTGGAACTGACAGCTGTGAGAAGCATCATCTTGTTTATATTATTTCTGGTACATTAGCAACGCGCATGAAGGATGGGAAGGAAGAAGAATTTAGTGCAGGGGAGATGGGAGTAATTCCTCCGGGACATGACGGGTGGACAGTAGGCGACGACCCAGTTGTGTGGCTGGAAATCACGAGCTAAAATAATTGTTAAAGATTTTGAGAAACCCGATAGGTAATAATATCTTTGATAGAAATAATTCTCATTTGAAGTTCATTTGCAATTTTAATAAGTTCTGGCAATCTTGCCATTGTCCCATCTTCGTTCATAATTTCAACAAGTACTCCTGCTGGTTCAAATCCTGCTAATCTTGCTAAATCAACTGCTGCTTCAGTGTGCCCCGGTCTTTTTAATACACCGCCATCCGTGGCCATTATGGGAAATATGTGTCCAGGTCGTCCTAAGTCATCCGCCAGAGTATCTACTCGTATAAGGGATTGTATTGTTTTTGTTCGGTCAAAAGCAGAAATTCCTGTTGTACAGCCGTTACCCAATAAATCTACAGAAACAGTAAATTTTGTTTTATGAAAAGAGGTATTTGAATCTTGTTTTACCATAAGAGGAAGATGCAATGCTTTACATCTTGTTTTTGTTAAAGGTGCACAAATAAGTCCTCTTCCATACTTTGTCATAAAATTAATTATATCTGGAGTTGTATTTCTCGCTGCAGTAACAAAATCACCTTCATTCTCACGGTCTTCATCGTCAACTACAATAATTAATTTGCCTTTTTTTATTTCATCTAACGCTTCTGGTATTGAAGAAAGTACTTTTTTCATAATATATCTGAATGAACGAAGTGTACCAAGTTTTTTACATATACACAATCTGACGAGTCGGATAGATATCAGCATACAAGTTGTGAATAGTGCCTAACCCACGAGTTACGTAATTCAAATACTCGTACTGACAGGACAATGTCTCATCTTTAGAATTGCCTCCAGCCGCAAAAGTGCTGCGAATAAATGTTATAATTTTTATATGAACTCATCTATTGAACTGTTGGGAATAGTTACTTCAAAAAATAATATTCCAATAAGGTTAACAAAAGAACGATGGAGACATATAACAACTGCACATCCTGAAATCGACATTGCTGAGTATTCAGAGACACTCAATATTGTTAGAGATCCTGATATGATTTTGGAAGGAGATTCTGATGAGTTACTTGCTGTCAAGAAAACTAGAAAGAAAATGTGGTTTGTGGTAGTATACAAGGAGATAAATCAGAAAGATGGTTTTATTTTAACTGCTTATATAACTACTGACGAAAAGTGGTTATTTAAGAGAAAGGCACTATGGAACAAAATATCGTAAAATCAACAACAGGCGTTATCACAAATATTTTAAGCCTTGCAAAATTAGGTGATTCGAAGTTGTGGATTGATTATGATAAAGAAGCCGATGTCCTCTATATAAGTTTCGGCAAGCCACAAAAAGCAGATGATTCATATCAGGAAGATGGTATTATCAGAAGAAAAAAGAAAAACAAATTAATCGGCCTCACATTCCTCAACGCAAGCCGATTTGCGAAGTAACCAAACCCCAAAAGGGTTGCAAAGCCGCGAAATAGCGTTCTCATAAAAGTATTGCTAATTACTATATAAAAGTGATATATTATGCTTGCAGCAGATGAGGCAGGAGTCTGGAAGTTTGCGCCACAGATCAACAGCCCAACATAGCCACTATAACTTTATCTACATATGGAAATATTTTTTACGGAATTATATAAAAAAGAGTTTCAAGAGAATCTTCATATGTCTCCTAGCCATATTAAACAAGTAATTGAAAAGCCATATAAGAAGCACAAATTAGAGTCTGATGATCTGCAAATTGATATTTATTTGGGTCCACTTGTAAACGACAATTTTTATTTATTAGTGGTTACAGAAGAAAAAAATGGAAAAATAATGGTATTTAATGCCTTCAAAATTTTAAAAGCTTTCATAGATGAAGAAGAAAACATAATTGATCCATTTCTTATTTTGCAAAAATTCGTTTGGAAATTTGGTTTTGTAATTAGTATTGGGAATCAATTGAGTCGGTTCATTTACAAAGAAGAAGTATTATACCCTAAGTCTGTTGAAAGAAAACAATTAGTTAAAATTACATCTATTAGGAATCATGCGGGAGTAGGTGGTCAACATATTAAAATTATCCCACAAAATGATAAAATTCTTGTTAAATTTTTTCTAGCTTATTATATTGATTTAAATAGGTATAAAGCATGGCTTTCTTCAAAACTAGAAGAGGATATTGCAAGTATCGCAGTTCTCTTAAAAGAAAAATTGTTATCTTGTAGGCCGGGTAAAGAAGATTGGAAAAAATATGAAGATATATGTTTAGAAATTACAGAGTATTTATTTAGAGATAGTTTTAGAAATTATAATGCAATTATTCAACCAAAGACAGTTGATGGACTTGAAAGAAGAGATCTTTTAGTAGTAAACGACATTAAGGATAATATCTCTTTCTGGAATTTAATAAGAGAAGAATTTGAATCAAAGCATATTATATTTGAATTCAAGAATTTAGTTAAAGAAATTGGTAAAGATGAAGTTTATCAGGTTGATGATTACACAAATAAAGCAATAGGAAGGTTTGCTGTTATTTATTCTAGAAAAGGTTTATCTAAATCTGGAAAAGAGTCGGTGAAAAGAAAATATAATGACGATAAGAAAGTAATGATACTCAATTGTACAGATGATGATTTATTGAAGATGCTTGAATTAAGGCGTTCGGGTAAAGACCCAATAGAGGTTTTAAGAAATAAAAAGATAGAATTTGAAATATCATACTAATGTCCATATTTGCTATAATCACTTCATGAATCTTTCTGTCGGAATAGTCGGTTTGCCAAATGTCGGGAAGAGTACGTTGTTTAATGCTTTGTTGAAAAAGCAGCAGGCGTTGGCGGCGAATTATCCGTTTGCTACAATTGAGCCAAATGTCGGGGTTGTTCCGGTGCCGGATTCGCGTTTGGAAAGTTTGGCTGAGATTACCAAAGAAGAAGAGAAAATGTCCGGTTTGCCTCCGATTAAAAATGCGCTCATTGAATTTGTCGACATTGCGGGATTAGTAAAAGGCGCGAGTGAAGGTGCGGGATTAGGAAATAAGTTTTTAAGTCATATCAGAGAAGTGAAAATTATAGCGCATGTTGTGCGTGGATTTACTGATGATAATGTGATACGGGAAGGAAGCAGCGATCCACAGAGCGATTATGGTGTAATTCAAACAGAATTGATCATCGCAGACTTGCAGTCAGCGCAGAATCATGAATCACGGGTCAAAAGTCCGGGAGAAAAAGCATTGTTCGGGCGAATTATTTCCGATCTTAATGCAGGGGTTCCTGTGAGAGAAATGCGTTTTTCCGATGAAGAAAAAGAATTGGTTGATCCGATGTTTTTTCTAACTGCAAAGCCTGAAATAATCGTTTTGAATGTTAACGAAGACGATTATACGGCAGAAAAAATTCCTGAGGTGATTATTGGGTATAAGAATTTGTTGGGGATAAATGGATCCCGGATCAAGTCCGGGATGACAAATAATGGAGGGAGTGATGATATGGTGGTGATTTGTGCGAAAATTGAATCCGAACTTGCGACGTTGTCTGATGAAGAACAGAAAGAATATCTGAAAGATTTAGGACTGGAAAAATCCGGATTGGAACGGCTCATTCAAAAAGCGTATGAAGAACTTGGTTTGATTTCTTTCTTAACTGCAGGGGAGAAGGAAGTCAAAGCATGGACTATCGATAAAGGTTTGGACGCGCAAAATTCAGCTGGAGCGATTCATACTGATTTCATTAAGAAATTTATCAAAGCAGAAGTTGTCTCGTTTGATGACTACATTTCGACAGGTGGCAGGAAAAAAGCGCGAGAACTCGGTAAAGCTCGGCTTGAAGGGAAAGATTATATTGTCAAAGACGGCGATGTGATTGAGTTTAAAATCGGAAGTTAAGAAACAAGAACCAAATAATAAGCACCAAATAATTTCAAATTTCTTTTGCTTCTTTTCGAGAGATGTTAACTTTCATCTTAAAATCTTTATTTTCTAAAGACTCATTTGCTTCAATATAATTAGCAGCAACTGATCCTGACGATCTAATAAATTGTTTACAGTATTCAATGTTAATTGTTCATTGTAGTTTATTTGTTGTTTGTTTCTTAACTGTTCCAAAATGTTTTAACTGGTCTTTTGAATAAGAGGATGAACTGGTGCTATAATATTTTTGTGACATTTACACATTTTTCAAAAAACGGCGAATTGTTACCTATTGAAGATGCTGTTATCAGTGTCCGGGATCTGCATTTTCAGTATGGATTTGGTGTTTATGAATCTTTGCGGGTTCGCAACAGTATCGTTTATTTTATTGATATGCACGTGGACCGGCTTTTGGAATCAGCCAGGATTATCGGTTTGGAGCATCCATATTCACAAGGACAAATTATTGATTTTATAAAAAAAGTTTCAGAAAAGAATAACCTTGAAAGTGCCAATATCAAAATGCTTCTTATCGGTGGCAAAACAGCAGAGGAGAGCAATTTATATATTTTTCCGGTACTGCCTTTGTATCCGGATAGAAAATTATATAAAAAAGGCGCAACAGCGCAAACAGTGCAATTTCACCGCTTTTTGCCAAATGCAAAAACGCTTAATATGCTGCCAAGTTATCTATTTTTTACAAAAGCAAGAAAAGAAGGCCACTATGATGCTGTTTTTATTGATGATGATGGGAATATTTTGGAAGGAACGCGAACTAATTTTTTTGCGATAAAAGATACGACGCTTATTACGCCGCCGAAAGAATTTGTTTTAGACGGGGTAATTAGACAGACACTTATTGCTACTGCTAAGAAAAATGGTTTTACCGGAAAGAGAGAAAAGATTCGGAATTTTAGTAAAAAACAATAGAAGTGTAATTCCTGGTAATGAAAAAGCTTGTACTGCAAAACCTAAAGTGAAATGATCAGCTTTATGAGCTAACGTTTTTTCTGAAAAACGTCTAAAAGAATAAGAAAAGCTTGCTAACAAAGCTAGTAGAAACCACATAGGATGAGTATATCAGAAATTTGAGTATAGTCATTGTTGATTAAGATTGTTTTTTGTTGAGATTTATCGTACACTTACTCCATTGAAAATGTCTAAACCCAAACTCCAGTTAACCAAAAATCAAGCATTTTTGCCAACTCGATACGGAAATTTTATTGTAACCGTTTATAAAGACGAGACAGATAAAGATCATCTTGTTCTTTCGAAAAATCTCGAAAAAGAAAAAGAAGTTTTGGTACGAATACATTCTTCTTGTGAGACAGGAGATGTTTTCGGATCTCTCCGGTGTGATTGCGGTCCGCAACTTGACCATGCGATGAAAAAGATTGCGGAAAATGATAGCGGAGTTTTGGTTTATTTAAATCAGGAAGGAAGAGGCATCGGACTTTTTAATAAAATTAAGACGTATGCTCTTCAGGATGAAGGATTGGATACTGTTCAAGCGAATGAACAGCTAGGTTTTCCTGCAGACATGAGAGATTATCATCTGGCTGCGGCAATACTTAAGGATTTGGAAATTACGAAGATTTCTCTTATCACAAACAATCCTGATAAGGAAAAACAATTGGCAGAGTACGGTATAAAAGTGGTTAAAAGTATTCCTCTTGAAATTGAACCGAATCGATACAATAGAAAGTATCTTCAGACAAAAAAACAAAAATTGCATCATAAATTAACACTGGTTTAAAGTTTCGCTTTTTAAATGTTTCTTTTTTGAAAGAAATCTCATACGGTATGAATTCACAAGATGAAAAATATATGCAAGCAGCACTGCAACTTGCAAAAAAGGGAATAGGATGGGCTTTCCCAAATCCCATGGTAGGCGCTGTTTTAGTAAAGAATAATAAAATAATCGGTAAAGGCTATTATAAGAGTTTTGGATCTCCACATGCTGAGATAGAAGCATTCAATAATGCAACAGAAGATCCAAGAGACGCTACGATATATGTTACTCTTGAACCGCATAATCATTATGGGAAAACGCCTCCTTGTACCGATACAATTATTGCAAAAGGTATAAAAAGAGTTGTTTGTGCCGTTGCTGATCCGAATCCAAAAGTACACGGGTCAGGTTTTGAAAAATTGAAAAAAGCTGGTATTGAAGTAACGGTTGGAGTTTGTGAAAATGAAGCAGGAAAACTTAATGAAGGCTTTTTTACCTTTCATCAAAAGAAACGTCCTTTTGTTGCACTTAAATTCGCAGCAAGTCTGGATGGCAAAATGGCAACAAAGACGGGAGATAGTAAATGGATTACCAATGAAAACACACGAGTGTTTGCGAGGACTTTACGCGGAGACTATCATGCAATTTTGGTTGGTATCAATACTGTTTTGCAGGACAATCCAAATCTTGGTGCACGACAAAAGGATAAAAAAGATCCATTAAGAATAATTCTCGATTCTGCTTTAAAAATTCCATTAACGAGTGATGTTTTGCGTGATGATAATGTTTTAATTGTTACGACAAAAAATGCTGACCAGGAAAAATTGGAACAATTGCACGAGAAAGGAATTGAAGTTTTACAAATGCCAGAAGAGAAAATCCTGATTTCTGATTTAATTAAAGCATTATACAAAAAAGAAATTGTCAGTATTTTTGTTGAAGGAGGATCTGAAACTTTGGGAAGTTTTGCTGATACAAAAATTGTTGATCGCGTGTATGCATGTTTTGCACCTATTATCATTGGCGGAAGAGATGCAGTTTCAGCGATAAAAGGTGAAGGGGTAACGAAAGTTTTAGACGCGATTAAATTAACAGATATTCATTTGGAACGTTTTGATGATAATTTTGTGGTTATAGGTTCAACTGATTAATTATGACTGAGGAGAGTATACAGACATTACATCCGCAAGGAAAAAGCGGTAGAAGCATTAGTAAAGAAAAGTATGAATTGATGAAACGCGCAATGCTTTCGGTTTTAAAAAATAACAAATTGACTCATAAAGAGCTCTTTATAGAGCTTGAAAAACATTTAGAAAATAAATTTTCTGGAAATATAAGCTGGTACGCGGAGACGGTAAAACTCGACCTTGAAGCGAGAAAAATAATTGAAAGAACTACCGATCAACCCCAAAAATACTTCATAAAATAATATTTTGCTTTCATAAGAAGTTGATGTATAATTAGGCCTATAATTTATGAAAGAGAGTATGTTACTTGTGACTGAAATAGGTGCATCACAATATCAAATAAGTGCTGCAAAGGTGAAAACTCGCAACAAGTCCATAAGCGTGTTTAAAGCTGCGACAGAAGAACATGCCAAAAGAGAACATGCCTTTTGGGGGAGGCGTAGGTATCGGAGAAGGATAGTAAATTTACTGAGCGAATTGGATAAGGAGAGTTTATCTTCCGGACAAAGTGAGTTGAGTGAGCTTAACTATGCGTCAGAACCACCTCAAAAAACTGCGCAAGCTCTTATTGAACAAGCAAAAGCCAAGGAGTTATATGCATCAGTCTCTCCACAAGTAAGAGCGATTGAGACTGAAATACTTCTAAGAGCACCGGAGTTGAAAACGGGAGAACGAATGCTTATTGCAGGTAGAGCGAGCGTTGGAGTAACTAGAATGTCTTCTCAGCAAAAAGAAGAATTATTAGGAACCGTCGGCTTGGAGGAAGAAGAGGCAAAAAAGGCAGCTAAAAAAATAGGTTTCTCTATTGCTTTGGGTTCAGCAACAGGGACCGTAGCATTTTTTGGTGTTAATTTTTTTGCAGGTCTTCAGAAATTTCATCCACTCATACAACATATAACTGATTGGAAGATGGCTGCATCCTATGCAGCTTTTTATGGGAGCACTGCTCTGGTAGCGTTAACAAATAAAAAACTACTGGATGAGCCGTCAATAAAAACAAGTGCAAACGGATTCCCAACTGCAGCTTACTATCTTCTCCCAAAATTTTTTTCTGAACAAAAGAAAGAGATCGTTGAAAAGTGGGGAGTTTGGGCGGGGACATTTTTACCAAACATAACAGGTGAAGTTATGACGTGGGGCCTACTAGGTACCTTTGCAGGTTTGCAGGGCGTAATGGGAAGAAATATAGGAAGTACTATTGCAGATCTTGTAACGGTAATAGGTAATTTAGGTTGGTTACATTATAAAAGAAGAAAAACTGCACAAACAACCGTTGAAAAACCACTATCTAAAAAAAATATTTCTTCTTTTCTTAAGCCAAAGTTTTTTGTAGACTGGAATCAGCATGGATACACCACCGACACCGTTACAATCGACAACTACTATTCAACAGCAAAAACCTGAGCAGCCTGTACAGCCATCTGTTCCACCTCATGCTGCTCCTTTGAAAAATCAGAAATTGCTTTGGATTTTGGCAGGTGTTTTTGTTCTTATTATCGGAATTGGGATTGGTATGTTCCTTATGCAGCCAGCGCAGAATAACAACTCTCAGAATTCGCAAGTAGCAAATCAAAATTCTTCACCTCAGTCGACAGTTTCGATTTCACAGATATCACCAGGTACCAATGATTCATATCCAACAATCTCAATGAATGCTCTCCCTTTGGGTGATAATAAATACACAACAAGCGGTCCTAAAAAGGGCTATGTCTATTTATGCCGTGTTATGAAAGGAAATGGAGGAGCGCAAGTTAGCGGAAACTGGATTCAAGGTACTACCTGGACAACCCAGGGAAAACCTTCGGTTGAAGGTTCAATCAACTGGCCCAATGCGATGTTTAGCGATAAAGTTTCGGGCGGCAATCGGATTTTAACTGGTAACGGCCTGCCAGTTGGTATGACAACCGGAACGTTTCCTATTTCTTCTTCGGATCCGGCCTATCAGTATGATCGTAACCCCAATTCAATTAAAGCACAAACCCTCAGTTTGACATTGCCGTCAAACCCAACTGTTTCGAGTTCGCCAAATTGTATGGGCGGGGAAGTGGGTGTCATGACCAATGGCGTTCCGTTGTTTAATGCATTTGATGAAGAACTGCGCGATGCAGCTGCTCATGAAATTCAGGATAGCTGTGATGGACATCCCCAAATTGCTGGGGAATATCATTATCATAGTTTGAGTAGGTGTTTCAAAGATATACGAGAATCCACTGTTTTAGGTTTTGCGTTGGATGGATTTCCTATCACCGGACCGGTACAATCAGACGGGAAATATTTGACAACTGATGCACTTGATGCCTGTCATGGCATGACAAGTACGATTAATCTTGATGATAAAGCTGTTTCAACGTATCATTACGTAATGACAGAGGATTTTCCTTATTCAGTGAGTTGTTTTAAAGGTAAGCCGGTGAGCATGCAGGTTATTCCAAATAGTATGAGTAGTCAAGGGCAGAGTGGAATGCAGGAGAGTCAACAGGGACAAAGTGGATTTTCCGGCGCTCAACAAGGACAAGGGCAACAGATGAATAGTGGTTTGGGTCAGCCGCATATGCAAGGACAAGGTGGCCAAGGGCAAATACATCCACCCGGTCAACAGCCAAAGGGGCAGTGATCTTTGTGTTATACTTCTTATTATGAATAATCCTGCATATTTTGAAATTCAGACAGATGAACCTGAAAAAGCAAAGGAGTTTTATTCTTCAGTTTTCGGTTGGAAATTTATCAGGCAGGAAGGATTACCGATTGAATATTGGCATATTCAAACAGAAGGTATTAATGGCGGATTACTAAAACGACCCGCTGCAGTTCCACCGCCACAAAGTAGGACCAATGCCTATATTTGTTCGATGGAAGTTGAGGATTTTGATGCGACCGCGGAAAAGATTCTTAAAAATGGTGGACAAGTCGCACTTTCCAAATTTGCCGTCTCTGGCAAATGCTGGCAGGGGTATTTTATCGATCTGCACGGAAATACCTTTGGTATTTTTGAGGTCGATGAGAATGCAAAATAATAGTTTTTTTTAATTTAACGAAACAATTCTTACCCCATTCTTACCTCATCTTTATCTTTTTTTGAAATTGATCTGTTTAAATTGTTTTATGTTAGTATTTCTTCTGATTTTATTGGGAGTTCTTTGGTTTTTTGGTTATATTCATATTGCGATGTTTGCTATCCCGGATACAACACTATTTGCCATCAATGGACATTCCATTACTCTATGGAGCTTATTGATATTTCTCGTTATAGTTGCAATTGTTGGTATATTGCCCAATCCTTTCCGGGCAATTGCAGGAGTCTTTTTGATTCTTTGGGTGTTGGCACTCCTAGGCATTTTTGCATTCGCTGGATTATCCAGTATTTTAGTCATTGCAATTATTGTTGGGCTTATTGCGTATCTTATTAGCGGTGTTGGAACTATTTAATTCCTCTAAAAATTTTTTCCCGGTGTGCTACGATTGAATTATGGCAACATATGTTTTAATCCACGGAGCCTGGCACGGAGCATGGTGTTGGGATTTTGTAAAACCAGAATTGGAAAAAGAAGGTCATAAAGTCATTACACCAAATTTACCCATAGACACAGAAGCAACTCTTATTGATTATGCAAAATTTGTTGTGAATGAAATTGATGAAGAATGGGATCCAATCGTCGTTGGCCACTCAATGGCTGGATTGCTGTTGCCGCTTATCGCAGAAAACACTATTGTAAGAAGATTGGTCTATTTATGTGCAGTGCTCCGCCGTGCCGGCTGTAGTCTGGCAGAAGATCATGAAGACGGGGTTAATCCTGGACTAACCATCCCTGGATTTGAACAAATCAAAGTTGATGAAAATGATGGGTTTTCCTCTCTCAAAAAAGAAGCCATGCCATATTTTTACGCTGATTGTACTGAGGAAATTCAGAAGTGGGCATTTAGCAACCTGCGTAAACAGCATAGCTATTGGAAAGAAGAAAATCCGCAAGAAGAATGGCCGGAAGTATCCTCGGCATCTATTATTTGTACTGAAGATAAAGCAATTGATCCTCACTGGTCAGAACAAGTTGCTCGAGATTGGCTTAACGTCAGACCAATAACGTTATCTGCTAGTCATTCGCCATTCCTTTCGCATCCAAAAAAACTCGCAGAAATTTTGCTTAAAGAAATTTAATGATAGAGGAGGCGAGAAATAAGTTAAAAATGCAAAGTTAAAAGTTTTACTTTGAATATAAAGAAATAAATGGCAAAAAAAATGATAACAACGATATCTGTTTTAGTTGCTCTTTTTGTGATAGCGGTTCCTGTTTATGCACAGTCACCAATTCCTTCAATGCCGCCAACTCATCAAGGTAATGGAGGATTTTTAGGTGAGGTAGAAAGTTTCTTTGGTAATTTGTTCCATCATCACAATAGCAATGGAGGACCTAGTCAGGATCAAACGGTTCAAAACCAGAGTGTATCTCCTAGTGCAGACGGACCAAGTGGTACAATGCAGTCAAATTCAAGCGGCATGCCTGATTCCACATCAATACAAGAGAGGCGTATGTCGTATCTTGTACAGCAAGGGAAAATTACCCAGGCGCAGGCAGATGCAATTCTTGCTGAGTTGCAAAAAGTTCAGTCTGAACTTAAGACATGGGCTGATTCCGAGGGAATCAGTGAGCAATATGTTTTGGGCGGCCCAATGGGGGAAATGGGTCAAGAACAAGGAGGACAGCAGAGTTTCCAAAATGGCTCCGATCAATCCGGCCAAAATCAGCAGGGACAAGGTATGATGCATAGTCAAGGTGGACCTGGCAGACAAAGTGGTTTTGGTGGTGGGCAGCACGGTCAACCTCAGCAACAAGGCCAGGGATTATAAAATAAAATTTATTTGCAACAAAAATCTGTTTGAATATGAGAATTTTTTTTGCATACCTCATCCACTGTCTCAGTATGGTCAATAAGATGCATGACTTTTTATTATAACTCTTACAAATCTCTATCATTGATGGGCTACTCTTATATATGTTTATGAATGGGTTAAACCGTTATCTTAATCCAATCGAGCGGTTGGGACAAGGAGAAAATTCATATCTATTCCCATTAATTGCAAATACTGCCTTGTGTGTTTTTTCTGAATTTTATGCCTATAATATCGCCCATAATCCTCTCATTATTGGTGTTTACATCATTTTTTTTAATGTCGCATTCATTATTTATTTTGCTTTTCGTGATGGAATCATTGGAGGGCTTATTTCTGCGTGTTTTTCAATTTTTTATTATTTTTATATTATTTATTCGCGGCACTATACAGGACAGCAATTTACTTCAGCAGTGGATACTATTATTGAATTAGGGTTTGTATATTTCTTATTGGCTATTATCATTGGCTGGCTTAAGGAAACAATTGATAGACTGATAGGTAGAGAAATAAACGAGAGAATCTGGCTGCAGACGATTCTTGAGCAGTTGGCCGTGGGTGTCATTATCACTGACAATAATGGAAAAATTGTACAGACAAACAAACATCTCGAAAGTATTCTTGGAATGAAACTATCAGCTGGATACGTTATTGGCAGTGACGAGCCAATAATGCAAACAGTTGAAAATAATATATCTGCCACACCGGCTAGTTCGCCGCTTGCTCAAGCATTAAAATCAAACAAACCGATTGCAGGCAGGGAATTCGATTTTCAGAGAAAAGACGGGAAGCATGTGACTGTTCAGGTCAATGCATCAGTAATCCGCAATAAAAAGAAAAAAGTAATTGCTGCTGCTTCGATTATTACGGATATTACCGAACAAAAAGAACTTGAACGGCAAAAAGATGACTTTTTAAGCATGGCAAGCCATGAACTCAAGACTCCGATTACGTCCCTTAAAATGTTTATCGATCTGCAAAGGCAACAGTTAAAAGAAAAAAATTCTCGGAAAGCACATTATTTCAACGAAAGAATACAAGATCAGGCAAACAGGTTGAAGGAATTAACAAATGATCTCCTTGATGTCTCAAGTATACAGACGAACAAACTCCGTTTTAACAAAGAAGAATTTGATATGGACGGTATTATTCATGATACAGTTGAGGGACTTCAAGGAACCACAAAAAAGCATGAAATCGTTGTTAAAAATACAAGAAGTGAGAAAGTATACGGCGATCGATATAGAATTTATCAGGTTTTGGTAAATTTGATTTCAAATGCGATTAAATATTCACCTAGCGGCAAAAAAATTTACGTTAAGTCAAAAAAAGATAACCAATATGCTGTTGTGAGTGTGCAGGATTTCGGTATTGGCATAAGCAAAGAACAACAAAGCAAAATTTTCGATCGGCTCTATCAGGTTACTGACTCGCACGCAAAAACATTTCCGGGTCTGGGTCTTGGTCTGTATATTTCTAAAGAAATTATAGAACGACACAATGGAAAGATTTGGGTAAAAAGTACAAAAGGAAAAGGTTCAACTTTCTACTTCAGCTTGCCTTTATATATGAGTAAGAGTAAAACATAAATATGAACAAAAAAATACTTGTCGTTGATGATGATAAAGATATCATTGAACCGCTTGCATTGATTCTAGAAGCGAAAGGATTTACTGTCAAAACAATCATGAAAGGTAAGTCAGTTTATTCACAAATTGCTACATTTAAACCGGATTTGCTTCTTTTGGATATTCTTATGTCAGGAAGCGATGGAAGAGATATCTGCAAAAAACTTAAGCACGATAACAAGACCCGAAATCTCATTGTCATAATGATGTCTGCGCATCCGAGTGCTGAAAAGGATTCGGCGGAAATTGGAGCGGATGATTTTATCGCAAAGCCATTTGAGACAGAGGATCTATTAAGGTTACTAGAAAAGCATTTATCAAAAAAGCAAAAGTTACTTAGTAATAATTCTAAACAAAATTTTTGACAGCGCTAAGTAGTTCATCAGGTGTTATATTTGATTTGATAAGAAACGCATTTGCATTATCATAACGCATCGTTTGTTTCATATTATCCGCGTCTCCTGCATTCGTTAGAATTATTACCGGGGTATACTTAAATTCTTCTATTTCTCTCATTTTATGAAGCATGCTTTTTCCATCCATGACTGGCATCATGATATCAAGGAGAATAAGGCTGGGCTTTTGTGCAACTACCTTTTCAAGTCCTTCTTGACCATTTACTGCGGTTAAGACATCATATCCAGCTGATGTAAGAAGCTCCTGATAAAAATCTTTTAAATATTGATCGTCCTCAACTATTAAGACCTTTTTTTTAGCAGATGTATTTGTGGGATTTTCAGTGGAGCTGTTTGGATTGCCTATTACTTTATCTATAATACCCATACTATATCATAGCATAGAATTCCTTTTAGAGTAAGTCAATTCATAATTTGTACAGGTAATAATTTAAATTGACATTTTTAGTACATTTGAAGACAATAGAGTAATGAAACAGCAAAAAATTACTGTATTTGAAAATAGAAATATATTAAGATTTGTACTTGTTCTGGTGATTATGGTAGCAGCAATTGTTTTGTTCATAAAACAATTTTCTACCCAAACAACACAGACGATTGCACCTCCAAACGGTAAAATTATTTCCGGAGCATTTGATAAAAGCAAGCTCAAGTCAGATGCAGAGTGGAAAAAGATTCTCACGAAGCAGCAATATAACATTCTCAGACAGGCTGGGACGGAAGTACCATTTACCGGTAAATTGGAGTATGAGAATCGAAAAGGGACTTATTACAGTGTTGGGTGCAATGAACCGATTTTCCGTTCAGAGCAAAAATATGATTCAGGAACTGGCTGGCCTTCATTTTGGGCGCCCATTAAGCCTGATGCATTGGTTTTGCGGGAAGATGATAGCATTCCTGGTGAGCCACGTATTGAAGTTTTGGATAAATGCGGTAATCATTTGGGGCATGTCTTTGATGATGGGCCTCAACCCACAGGCAAAAGATATTGTATGAATTCAATTGCGATGTATTTTGTCCCCGATAAAAAATAATTATTACTTAATAAGTTTATCATTAATGAACTAGTAATAGTGGTATAATCTGTTCATGAAAAAAATTGAAGGAATTTTGGAAGTTCAGGGGGGAAACGTCTGGTATGAAGTAGTTGGTGAGGGGCAAGAAGTTCCATTAATTGTACTTCATGGAGGTCCTGGCTATCCGCATGATTCGTTGGAGCCATTAGAAGATTTGGCCAATGAGCGAAAAGTTATTTTTTATGATCAGCTCGGATGTGGCAACTCGAAAAGAACTACTGATAAATCCCTCTGGACAGTTGAGCATTTTGTAAAAGAACTTGAGCAGTTGATCAAAAGTTTAAAGCTTACAAAATATCATATCATTGGTCATTCTTGGGGATCGGCACTTGCAGTCGCATTTGCTCTTACCAAACCCAATGGTTTACAGAGTTTAATTCTTACCGATCCATATATCAGTACGCCTCAGTGGGATAAAGATGCAAAACGCTTGATTGATAAAATGCCTATCGCTATGCAAAAAGTATTGAAAGAGGGGAAAATCGAATCAGAAACGTATCAAGAAGCAAGTATGGAATATTATTATCGTCATGTCTATCGATTCAAAAAATTTCCCATTGCCTGTGTCAAAGCTAGCAACAAAATGAACAGAGAACTCTATGGATATATGTGGGGACCGGAAGAGTTTAAAGCTAGTGGTACGTTGAAGGACTTGGATTTTATTCCTCTATTGCAAGAAATAAAAGTCCCGGTTTTACTTTTGTGTGGGCGATTCGATGAAGCAACTCCTGAGGCGTTGGAGTTTTATAAAACCAAATTGCCAAAAGGACAGATGAAAGTTTTTGAAGACAGTGCACATTTTCCTTTTTATACAGAGAGAAAAGCATATATCACAACAGTCCGTAAGTTTTTAAGAGAGTTTCATGCATAAGTTTTTATAATATTTTTCGTTGAGGAGAGGGAACAGGTAAGACTTTAGTATCCTTCGCCACAAAATTTTTCGCAATAAATGCATACGTTGCATAATTTTTTTTCACTGATAGCCAGTTTCTGCTGCTGAATTCAGCCGCTTTTTTTTGTTCAATTTCATACTCAATTGACCTGAATCCAAATGTACTTAAGAATTTATACATACTTTCCTTATACAAAGGATAATATAAATTGTGTGAGCCGCTTTCATGATAATATCGTTCAGATTCATTACAACTCAGGTTTTTTTCGTAAAGACTTTTTGGTGTTCCTAAGTTTCCTAGATCATAACTCCACGGCTCTTTTCTAAATTCATCAATAATTATTAACGTTGGATTTTCAAATTGTTTTGTACACTGATAAATAGTACTAAATACATCGGTGGAAATATACAATCGTTGACCTTTTCGCAATTTCCATCCTGACAGTTTGTATATTAAACTATTTTGCCTGAACAATCCGTTTTCTAATTTCATTCCTTTTTCCCGTAGTATATCGTCTGAAATAATCGTTTCAGAAATCATACCGTTTGCAGCTGTAATACCTAGTAATGCATTTGGATATGAATTGTCCATGTGGGTGTTTAAAAAAATTTGTGGTGGAATATTATCAAGACTGTATGGGAAAACGATGAGGGGATTTTTTAGATGA
>Ga0207025_1035_pt1 | contig 22504 bp, 24 predicted proteins | sample Alteio_BWMinCont_45_FD_153261 | JGI IMG/M metagenome (GOLD analysis project Ga0207025, IMG submission 153261) | Enriched cells from forest soil in Barre Woods Harvard Forest LTER site, Petersham, Massachusetts, United States -... | ecosystem: Environmental > Terrestrial > Soil > Temperate forest >... | reverse complement strand
AATAGAGGGTTTCGAGAGTAATTGGCTTGGTCAGATAATCAAAGGCCCCCAGTTTCGCGGCTAGATGACGATACTCCTCGTCTTCCTCACAGGTAAGCATAAACACTGCTATATTACTGTCTATTTTTAAGATTTCCCGAAGCGCTTTCAAGCCATTCATCTGTGGCAAATACAAATCTAGAAGGACCAGCTTGGGGACCTCGCTTTTGATCAGTTCCAGTGCAACCTCGCCGCTTGACGCCGTCCGCACATTCATGCAACCCCTGGCTTTCAGGTATTTTGCAATATCATTGCGGAAAGCCGTATCGTCATCAACTAGCAATATCCCCAGGTTATTCATACTCACCATCGTATATCACCGCCAGTCAGCTCTGTCAAGAATCATGAAGATTTGTTAACCAGAATTAATGGCACCGTCGATAACTTAATCTCAACTCAATCAGGATGAACAGAATATGTAAAAGTCCTAAATATCACGATATTTTGATTAGTCAGTGCAATATATCGCGTCTTTTTATGCCATCAATTCTCCCGCATCTAGACCTCTAGGCTCGTTGATTGGTAAACTAATGATTCAGCTGTCTAATTTATTCAAGGAGATTGTATGTTCGACAAAATGAAGCAAGTTTATGAGATGCAGAAAAAGGCACGAGAGCTGCAAAAGGCATTGGAGAACATCCGTTTGGAGAAAACCAGCAAGGACGGCCTGCTGCGGGTGGCGGTTAATGGAGCGCAGAAATTGGAAAGCCTGACAATTGAGCCGTCTTTCCTAGATCCCGCGAAAAAAGACAATTTGGAACGCACCTTATCCAGCTTGATCAACGATGCATTTAGTGAAGTTCAAAAACAGAGTGCCGCGCAGATGGCCGGTCTGATGCGGGGTTTATAAATTGGACTCATTTTCGCCTGTAAAAAAGCTCCGGTACTTCCTGGGTAGCTTGACAGCGGCATAGCGGTGTGGTAAATTGAGCCCTCTCAGCGTTCCTTATTAAAAAATCAAATCGGAGGTTCGTTCACATGGCTGATACGTTCGTGGTTGTTAGCAAAATCAAGAAAGTTGTTAAAGAAGCAGGTTTGCGGACCGGCGGCGATTACATTGATGCCTTGTCCAAACGCGTTGACAGCCTCATCCAGGCGTCAATAACGAAAGTCAAAGGGGACGCCAACAAGAAGACCCTGGGGGCAGAAGACCTGCAGTAAGCAGCGGGGAAAAGGTAAAGGTAAGGTCTATTTTTCGTCAAACCACCTCACTCTTTATCTTTATACCCGTTTCCCATTTCCCTATCAACTATGGCACCTCTTGAAACCATAGCACCTCCCGAAGCGGTCCGGGAGATGTTCGACCGTATCGCGCCAGAGTATGATCGTTTCAATACGCTGGCGAGTTTCGGACTGCACCATTCCTGGCGACAGACCCTGGTACGGCGGATCCCCGCGGGCGCCCGGGTACTAGATATCGCCACCGGGACAGGGGACGTGGCATTTATGGCGAGAACGCACGCCCATGACGTGGTCGGGCTGGATTTCTCCGAGCGCATGATCAGCCGAGCGCGCGACAAAGACAAGCAGGGATCGATCCTCTGGGTGGCCGGATCAGCCGACGCCCTGCCCTTTACGGATGGCAGTTTCGGCTGTGTCACCTCCGCCTTCGCCTTGCGCAATCTCCGAAGTTGTCTGGATGCGGTGTTCCATGAGACCTTCCGCGTGTTAGAATCAGGGGGACGGGTCCTGCACCTGGATTTCGGCCGGCCCCAGTTTCCTTTGATGCGGTGGGGGCATCGTCTGCATATGGCCTACGGGGTCCCGCTCATCGGGCATGCGCTCTGCGGTAATCGCTGGCCCAAACGGTATCTGGAAAACACGATCGCTCAATTTTTAGAGCCGGCAGATGTTGAAGACCACCTCGAATCCGCCGGGTTTGTGAACGTGGGTCATGAGCCGCTTTTTGGAGGGGTTGTTCAGTTGTATAAGGGAACCAAAGCATGCTAGCACAGTATGGACATATCCTTATTTTTGTTCTGTTCGGATTCGGTTTTGCGGTCGTCAATTTATTCGTCGCCTCCCTCGTGCGTTTCTCCAGCCATGACCGCCAGCAGAAAATCCCCTATGAGTGCGGCATGGAGCCGATCGGGACGCCCTACGTGCAGATCGACCTGCGGTTTTATCTATTCGCGTTGTTATTTGTGGTGTTTGATGTGGAATCCCTCTTCTTGTTTCCATGGGCGGTCGTTTTTCGAGAGTTGGGGATGGCCGGATTTATTGACATGATGGTGTTTATCGCCGTTTTGTTCTTGGGGCTGATTTATACCTGGAAGCGCGGCGCGCTTCAGTGGGAGACTTAGATGGGTATTCTTTTAGATAAAGGCCCGTTGTATGTTGAACATTTGCCCGGGGGATCGCTGTTCCTCACGGCAGCCGATACTTTCCTCAATTGGGCGCGGGAGTCAAGCATCTGGCCGCTGACGTTCGGGCTGGCCTGCTGCGCGATCGAGATGATGGCAACGTACGCCAGTAAATATGATTTTGATCGCTTCGGCGTCATCCCCCGCCCCACACCCCGCCAGGCCGACCTGATGATCATCGCCGGCACCGTGACCAAAAAGATGGCCCCGCGGATTGAGCTGCTTTACCATCAGATGCCCGAACCCCGGTTTGTGATTTCCATGGGGTCCTGCTCCAACTCCGGCGGTCCCTATTACGATGCCTATTCGGTATGCAAAGGGGTGGACAAAGTCATTCCGGTGGATGTCTATGTGCCCGGCTGTCCGCCGCGCCCCGAGGCGCTTCAACAGGCCTTGATCGCCCTGCAGAAAAAAATCAGGGGCTACAGCATGCTGGCTGCCGCTCACAGGAAAGCCGACCAGCCTGACCGGCAGGCGGGGGCCGCGGGATGAACTCGGAACAGCTGCTTGCCTCGATCCAGGCCAAATTCCCTGAGCTGCAAGCCATCCCGAAAGTGCAGGGGCAGGTCCGCGGGGATGAACTATATCTCGCTGTCCCGCCCGAAAAGCTTACGGAACTCTGCAGATTTCTGAGGTTTGACCCGCCGCTGGCGTTTGATTTCCTGTCTTTTGTTACCTCTGTGGATTGGAAAGACCGGTTTGAAGTGGTCTATTACCTGGTGTCCACCCTGCACAAGCACAAGCTGGTTTTAAAGGTGAATCTGTCCGACCGCGCTAACCCGGAAGTACCATCGGTCACCGAGATCTGGGCGGCGGCGGACTGGCAGGAGCGGGAAATCTTCGATTTGATGGGAATTCGGTTCGGCGGGCACTATAACCTGCGTCGTATCCTTTTGCCGGAGGACTGGGAAGGCTATCCACTACGCAAAGATTACGTCCCCAAGCCGGACCGTTACGACTAATCCATAGCAATGAACAGCACCACAGTACCAAAAACAGCGGCGGAGGTTTTTCCGCAAAAACCCCCTGAAAAGGGGATGTTTATCAGCTTAGGACCCCAGCACCCCTCGACGCACGGCGTGCTCCGCGTGGCCATTACGGTAGATGGAGAAAACGTCACCAGCGCTCAGCCGGACATCGGCTACCTGCACCGAGCGACGGAAAAACTCGCCGAAAAGCGCACCTACCCCCAGATCATCGTATTGACAGACCGCCTTGATTACCTCGCGGCCATGACTAACAACTGGTCGTTTTGTCTGGCTGTAGAGAAAATGCTTGGCGTCCAGATCCCGGAGCGGGCGGAGTACATACGGATCATCGTGGGGGAACTGCAGCGGATCGCCTCGCACTGTGTGTTTTTGGGGACCTACGGCATCGACATCGGCGCGTTTACACCTTTTCTTGTGGCGTTTGGACGTGAGCGAGAGCGCATCTTGGACCTGTTTGAAGAAATTTGCGGCGCGCGTCTTACTTATAACTATATCCGCATTGGCGGCGTCATGGCTGACACTCCCGTGGGCTGGGAGAAAAAGGTCCGCGATTTCGTGAAAGAGATGTGGGGGCATATCACTGAATACGACACCCTGTTGACCTATAACCCGATTTTCATGGACCGCACCAAAAATATCGGCACGATGACGCCGGAAATGGCCATCGCCTGGGGCGTGACCGGTCCGAATCTTCGGGCGACCGGCTTCCGCGCGGACGTGCGAAAAGACGACCCCTACGGGTTATATTCAAAAATGAAATTTGATATTCCGATCGGAAAGCAGGGCGATTGTTGGGAGCGCTATTGGGTGCGCATCTCGGAAATGCGCGAGAGTTTGAAGATGATCGAGCAGTGTCTCGACATGATCCAGCCCGGCGAGTGGATGGCGAAATTGCCCAAGGTGTATCGCGTGCCGGTCGGAGAAGGGTATGGACACCTGGAAGCCCCGCGAGGTGATCTGGGTTTCTACATTGTAAGTGACGGCTCGCCCAGCCCCTACCGAATGCACATCCGGGCGCCGTCCTTTATCAATCTGCAGGCCCTTCAACAGTTGATCGTGGGTTGGAAAGTCGCCGATGTGATCGCGATCCTGGGAAGTGTGGATATCGTGTTGGGCGAGGTGGACCGCTAATGTTTGAGTTGGGACCTGCCCTCAGTCATCTTTTTCAGGTCATGCGAAGTTTCGCTACGTCACACGGGGTGTCGCCCGTTCTGGCCATTCTCATCAGCAAAATTATTCAAACCAATATCATTATTTTACTCGTCTCGTTGGTCCCGATGCTGCTGGTGTACGCGGAACGCAAGGTCTCCGCCTTCATGCAGGCCCGCCTCGGGCCGATGAACGTGGGCCCCTGGGGGATCTTTCAGACGCTGGCCGATGGGATCAAGCTGATGTTTAAGGAAGACGTGGTCCCCTCAGGAGCAGATTGGTGGGTTCACTTTATGGCGCCTGTGGTGGCGGTGGCGCCTGTATTCGTCTGCTACGCACCCGTTCCTTTCGGACAAGGCCTGACACCGGTGGATTTGAACACCGGTGTTTTGTTCATCCTCTCCGTCTCAGGTATTTCAACCATTGGGATATTGCTGGGCGGATGGGGATCCGGGAACAAGTACTCCATGCTCGGCGGTTTGAGGGCCGCGGCGCAGCTCGTTTCCTTTGAAATTCCCCGCGTTCTTTCGGTCGTTCCCGTTTTGATGTGGTACGGCAGTATGAGCCTGCGGACGATCGCGCTGGCCCAGCAGGGCCGTTGGTTTAATATCATCCCCAAGTGGTTCATCTTTTATCCTGTGATCGGCCAGGTGGCGTTCATTGTTTTTCTGATTTCTTCGGTGGCAGAAACCAACCGCACCCCGTTTGATATTCCCGAAGCCGAATCCGAACTGGTCGCCGGGTTTCACACCGAGTTCGGGGGAATGAAATTTGCGCTGTTCTTTTTAGCGGAATATGCCTACGTGTTTCTAGCCTCGGCGATGGCTACGGCGCTGTTTTTAGGAGGGGGGGACGGTTTCCTCCTGCCGAATGGGATCATCCCATCCTGGATCTGGTTTTTGCTCAAAACCTTCGCCATCGTGTTCCTGTTCCTCTGGTTTCGCTGGACCTATCCCCGGTTGCGGGTCGACCGGCTGATGCAGTTCTGCTGGAAATTCTTAATGCCCTGGTCTTTTGTGAACATCGCCCTGGCCGGAGCCCTGGTACTGGTGAGGATGCGATAGAGCCATGTCTCATCTGCCTTCCTTGGTTTTTTACGCTATGTCGGCGGCCCTGATCCTCACCGCGATCGGGGTTGTGACGATGCGCAGTGTTTTTTACAGCGCGGTGTCTTTGGTGGCGGCGCTCACCGTGGTGGCGGGTCTTTTCCTTCTCTATGGAGCGGATTTTCTGGGAGCCGCTCAGGTGTTGGTGTATATCGGCGGCATCATGATCATCATGCTTTTTGTGGTCATGCTTTCCCAGCGGCCGCATGATTCCATGGAACGGCAAACCAACGACCAGTGGTTCAGAGCACTGTGCCTTGCGCTGGTAATCGGGATCAGCTTGGTCCGAGGCTTCCGGATTTTCATCAATCAGATGGTCAGCACGGTAGTGCCGGTTCCTACTTCCGCATCACTGGGCCGGTTGCTGCTGGGAGACATGCTCCTGCCATTCGAGACAGTTTCCTTAATTTTGCTGGCGGCGCTGGTCGGCGCGGTCCTATTTGGGCAGGATAAGAAATCATGACGCTTTATCACGGTCTAGCGTTATCCGGAATTGTTTTCAGCATCGGGGTTTACGGGGTGCTGACACGCCGAAATGTCTTAGGGATACTGATGTCGATCGAGCTGATGTTTAATGCCGCCAACATCGCCCTGGTCGTATTTAATCGTTACCTGCACCCCGGGAACCTTTGGGGGCAGGGGTTTGTCCTGTTTGTCATCACGGTCGCGGCGGCGGAAGCCGTGGTGGGGTTATCGCTGGTCCTGGCGATCTACCGCAATCTGAAAAGCGTTTACACAGAGAACATGAACCTCCTCCATGGCTGAACACGCGTATCTCATCCCATTCCTGCCGCTGGCCGCGAGCGTCATTATTTTCTTCTTTGGCCGATGGCTGCCCAAAAAGGGGTCCTGGTTGGGGATCCTGGCGATCGGCGCCAGCCTCGTCTTGTCGATCGATTTGTTCATGCGATGGATGGACGGAAGCTTAAAAATACCGTTTGAGATGAGCTGGCCGTGGTTTTCCGCCGGGATCTATCCTCTAGAGTGGGGCATCCTTCTGGACGGGCCGGCCTTGGTGATGCTGCTGGTGGTCTGCACGGTCAGCTTCCTTGTCCAAGTGTATTCGCTTGGCTACATGCATGACGCGCCTAGGTTTAAACGCTTCTACGCTTACCTTTCCTTATTTACGTTCTCCATGCTGGGGCTTGTCCTGGCAAATAATTACCTGCAGTTCTTTGTCGGCTGGGAAGTCATGGGTGCCTGCTCGTATTTATTGATCAGCTTTGAATTTGAGCGTGATGCCGCTGCGGCAGCGGGCAATAAGGCGTTTCTTACTACCAAGCTCGGCGATCTAGGTTTTTATGCCGGTCTCCTGGCGACGTTTGTTGCCGTCGGCTCGTTTAATTTCGGACAAATCCAGGCGCACCTGCATGACGGGACCGTCAGCCCGCGCATGGCGTATTTGATAGCGATGCTGTTTTTCTGCGGGGCGGTGGGAAAATCAGCCCAGGTGCCTCTACATGTATGGCTGCCGGATGCGATGGAAGGCCCCACACCGGTCTCCGCCTTGATCCACGCCGCGACCATGGTGGCCGCCGGGGTGTTTCTGGTGGCGCGTTCATATGGGTTTTTTATGCTGGTCCCCAACAGTCTGGAAGTGGTGGCCTGGGTCGGAGGTATTACGGCCGTTTTTGCCGCGACGATCGCGCTCACGGCTAACGACATCAAAAAGGTCCTAGCCTACTCCACTATTTCGCAGCTTGGCTACATGATGCTGGGTCTGGGCGTGGCGGGATATACCGCAGGGCTCTTTCATCTCACCACCCACGCGGCGTTTAAGGCGCTGCTCTTCCTGGGTGCGGGATCGGTCATCCATGCGGCGCATACCAACGATATGTGGAAAATGGGCAGTCTGTCCAAACAAATGATCACCACGGCGATGACGTTTTTCATAGGTTCCCTCGCGCTGGCGGGGATCTGGCCGTTTGCCGGGTTCTACTCCAAGGATATGATCCTGACCAGCGCCTACCAGACGCACCATTACGTGCTTTTCGGAATGGGATGTTTCACCGCATTTCTCACCGCTTTCTATATGATGCGTGCTTGCGGTCTTACCTTTATGGGTGAAGCGCGCGAACGTGACCGCTTTGCGCACGCGCATGAATCCCCCTGGAGCATGACCGTCCCGCTAATGATCTTGGCCGTGTTGTCCGTTTTAGTTGGGAAACTGCTAATGACAGGCGGAACTCTCCAACAGCTATTGTCCTGGCCCGGAACGCCGGAAATCGAGGAGTCGCACCTGGTGACGATCTTGGCCACCGGTTCGGCGGTGTCGGGCATTGTTCTGGGATGGTTGATTTATCTCGGTCGGCTGGTCAAACCGGAGAGTCTGGCGAATGCCTTCAAGCCAATTTATCTGCTTTTATCCAACAAATGGTACATCGATGAAATTTACTGGGCTCTTTTCGTTGGCCCTACGCAGAAACTTTCGCTGGCGATGGCCCGCTTTGACGATCAAGTGATCGACCGTGTGGGCGTGAACGGCACCGGCTGGGTCGCCGAGAAACTGACAGAAATCGACAGCTGGTTTGACGACCATGTGGTGGACCAGGGCGTGGATGGGACGGGATGGGTGATTCTGACGCTGGGTCGCTGGGCTCGACGCCTGCAGACGGGTTTTGTGCAGAACTATTTATTGATGATCGCTCTGGGGTTTGTGCTTTTAGTCTTTTGGCAAGTCTTTTGACGACAGGGAGGACATGACGATGCACGTGCTTTCAATATTGACCTGGTTGCCGCTGGCTGGCGGGATCGCGATCCTTTTAGTTCCCAAAGAACAAAAAATGGCCGTGCGCGTGTTGGCGGCCTTGGCGAGCGGCGCGGCGTTTGCCGTTTCCCTCTGGCTCTGGGCCCATTTTTCCGGCGGGATCTCGGATTTCCAGTTCATTGAAAAGGTGGACTGGATTCCCGCATTCCGCATCCGCTATTTCCTGGCGGCGGACGGTCTGTCACTCCCGCTTCTGGTCCTGACGACGCTCCTCTCGCTCCTGGCGATAATCGCGTCCTTCAATATTCAGGAACGGGTCAAAGAATATTTCTTTTTCTTTCTCCTGCTGGAGACGGCGATGCTGGGCGTGTTCATCGCGCTGGACCTGTTTCTTTTCTACGTTTTCTGGGAGCTGACGCTGGTCCCGATGTATTTCCTGATCGGTATCTGGGGAGGGCCGAAGAAAGAGTACGCCGCGATCAAATTTTTCCTCTTTACGCTTTTCGGCAGCGTCTTCATGCTTGTCGCCATCCTGGCGCTGTATTTTAACTCGAACCCGCACACCTTCGACTTCACCGAATTGCTCGCGCAGAACGTGACCTTCGCGCGGGGGTTCCAGTTGCTGGTGTTTATAGGCCTTTATATTGGTTTCTCGGTTAAAATTCCCGCGTTTCCGCTGCATACGTGGCTGCCTCTGGCGCACGTGGAAGCCCCCACGGCTGTCTCCGTCATCCTGGCCGGAGTTCTGTTGAAAATGGGCCTCTACGGTCTCATGCGTTTTTCTTTCGGACTCCTGCCGGTAGCGACCCATCAGCTGATTTACTGGATCGCGATCATCGCGGTAATCAATGTGGTGTATGGCTCAATGTGCGCGATGGCGCAGACCGACATCAAACGGATGATCGCTTATTCTTCCATTAATCATATGGGCTATGCGATGCTCGGGATGGTCTCGCTCTCGGCGGTCGGGTTTAACGGGGCCGTGCTGCAGATGGTCAACCACGGTATCATCACCGGGGCGCTCTTCCTCTTGGTCGGCGTGATCTATGACCGGGCGCATACCCGCGATATCAACGCCTTCGGCGGATTAGGCGCGAAACTGCCGGTGTATACAGGTTTTATGATGGTGGCCTGCTTCGCCTCGCTGGGGTTGCCGCTCCTGGCGGGGTTTGTGAGCGAGTTCCTGTGCTTCCTGAGTTCTTTCCAGGTGTATCCTTATCTGACCTGCATTTCGTTGACCGGCATCCTGATCACCGCTGCGTTCTTCCTGATCCTGATCAAGAAAGTATTCCTCGGGCCTTTTAATACGCGCTGGGAAAGCTTGAAAGACATGGACATGAGAGAACTGGTCGCTTGCACGCCGCTCCTGGTATTGATGCTTGTCCTGGGTGTTTTCCCGTCTCTGGTGCTCGATCCCATTAACGTCACCCTGACGCATCTGGTTGATCTGCTCAAATTGCCCTGATGAATTCTTACCATTTACTGGCTCCCATTTTTTCCCTGAGCGCTTTCGCGTTCCTCCTATTTGGGGTGGACGCATGGACGAAAGAGCCGACTCCGGGGACCCGCCGTATCAGCTTCTGGCTGGCCGTCCTCGGCCTTGGAGTATCCGCCGCCGTGGTTCAGTCCCCGCTGGTGACCGGTTCACTCTTTGCGCGTCAAATGCTGATCTGGGATGGTCTTTCCTATTTCTTTACCTGGATCACACTGCTGACCCTCTTTTTTGTAGTTCTCCTGAGCGATAATTTTGCGGATTTTGACGGGCTGCGTATGAGCACGTATTACGGGCTCTTACTCCTGGCCGGTGCGGGGCTGATCTTCCTGGTTTCCTCGAACGATTTCCTGATGATCTTCCTGGCCATTGAGTTGTTCGGCGTCCCCTCCTTCATCGTAGCCGGATATTTGCGGCATCAGGAGCGCTCCAGCGAAGCGGCGATCAAATTATTTCTCATCAGCGCGTTTTCATCGGCGATGCTGGTTTACGGGATCGCGCTCCTCTATGGAATCACCGGAAGCACCTCTCTGACCCAGCTCCACGAGAACTATGCGCTGCTGCAAACCATGGCGCCTCTTGGACTGCTGGCTATTTTCTTTGTCCTGGTCAGCTTTGGATTTAAAATCGCGCTGGTGCCGTTCCATATGTGGGTGCCGGATGTCTTTGAAGGAGCTCCCAAGCCGGTCGCGGCGCTGTTGTCGGTCGCGCCGAAAGTGGCGGGCGCGGCGATCGCGCTGCGGGTGTTTAATCTGGTCCTGCCGCAATCCGGCCTGGGATTTTTTACGATTTTAGCGGTCCTGGCGGCGTTGACGATGACGGTCGGCAATATTATCGGGCTCCAACAGACCAACGTGGTCCGTCTGCTGGCCTATTCCTCAATCGCACATATGGGATATTTGCTGTTGGGTTTAGTGGGAGGGGGAGAACTGGGGATGACAGGCGTCTATATGTACGGCTGGGTATATTTGTTCATGAACCTGGGCGCCTTTGCGGTTGTGATCAGTCTTTCCAAGTCGCTGGGTTCGGATGATCTTTCGGCTTACGCCGGGCTCTCGAAACGCTCCCCGATCCTGGCGGCCCTCCTGACCCTCTTTTTCATCAGTCTCTCCGGCATTCCCCCGACGGCCGGTTTTGTGGCCAAGTTTTATGTTTTTTTATCCGCGTTTCAATCCGGCTGGATCTGGCTGGTAGCACTGGCGGCCTTCAACAGCGTGATCTCTGTGGGGTATTATTTTAAGGTGGTGCATCAGATGTATTTCCGCGCGCCCGAAGGTACACAACCGCTGGTGCTGGGTCCTTCGGAACGTCTAACCCTGGCGGCGACCTCGTTCTTTACGCTGTTTCTGGGCCTGGCACCGCAATTCTTTGTATCAACCTTTCAAGCCCTCGCCGTGGCGCCTAAACCATGAATCCCGCCCCTACCGATATACGTCAAAAAGAACAGGCCCGATTGGAAGATCTCTATCAGGTCATTTTTCCATATTTGCTGCAAACTGAACGCGTCTTGCAGGATGTAGCCATCCGCGGCAAGGGGTTGATTCCGGAGATCGTCCGCTATGTCGTCCAAGCGGGGGGAAAACGCCTGCGGCCTGCGCTCGTCGTGTTGAGCGCCCAGATAGGTGGGGCCCAGACGGATGACGCGATCAGCGTTGGCGCGTCCGCGGAGTTAATTCATCTGGCCACCTTGATGCATGATGATATCGTGGACCGGGCGACGCTGCGCCATCAAAAGCCGACGGCCGCGGTGGAATTCGGTGATGATGTCGCGATCCTGCTGGGAGATTACCTTTACGTCGAAGCCTTTTCGCTCCTGTCCGCGATCAACGATCCGATCCTGATCGAACTCTTCGCGCGTTCCACACGGACGATGTGCCAGGGGGAGATCAACCAGGTCAAACGACGTTTTCAACTTGATCTGACGTTGTCCGAGTATCTGGCCTTCATCGATAATAAAACAGCGACCTTGATGGGGACCTGCATGCGCGCCGGGGCCCGTCTGGCGCGCCTGTCCGCGGATCACGCGGCCGCTCTGGGGCATTTCGGCTGGAACATTGGTATGGCGTTCCAGATCATTGATGATACGCTCGATCTCGTGGGCGATGAAGAAGTGACCGGCAAGACGTTGCGCACCGACCTCGCCAACGGCAAGCTGACCCTCCCGCTGATCTATCTGCGCGACCAGCTGTCGGCGTCCGACCGAGAAACGTTTTTAAGCATGTTGAAGTTGCCGAATGGCAACGTGCCCGAGATCGTCACGTGGCTTAAAGACTCTGGAGCGATCAAGGAAGGATTACGGCACGCTTCCAATTTCGCCAACCAGGCCCGCGCCTCCCTGCAGCATTTCCCGGATTCCACCCCGAAAGAAACCCTCAGCGCCATCGCCGATTATATCGTTACCCGAGCGCGGTAACATGCTCATTCGACTCCGCTCAGGGCTAATGGTGAGCGAAGTCGAACCATGAACGTTTGGGATCACCTCGGCGAGCTACGCCGGCGCCTGCTGATTTGCATCTATGTCCTGGTCGCAGGAACGGTCGCCGGCGCCTGGGCGGTTAACCCCGTCGTGGCATGGCTGGCGCGTCCCGTGGGCGAGCTAGTGTTTCTGCATCCCACCGAAGCATTTGCGGCCCAGGTTAAAATCGCTCTCGGAGTGTCATTCCTGCTGGGCTTGCCGGTGATTCTGTATCAAGCCTGGGCGTTTGTTTCCAGCGGATTAAGCGACAACGAGAAGCGCTATTTGCGCTGGACGGTCCCCGTGTCCTACCTTTTCTTTATGCTTGGTTTCGCCTTCTCCACCTTTCTGGTGTTCCCCAAGGCCGTGGCCTTTCTGCTGACTTTACGGTCGCAGCACTTGGAGCCGATGCTCTCAGTAGAGTCCTATCTCGATTTCTTCGCCATGTTGGGTTTGGCATTCGGTCTGCTGTTTCAATTACCGCTAGTCCTGCATTTCCTCGCCAAGGTGGGCATCTTGAAATCTGATTTCCTTGCGAAAAACAGGCGTATTTCTTACCTGGCCATCTTTCTACTTGCCACGATATTTAACCCGGTTCCGGAGGTGTTCACTCAATTGCTGCTTGCGTGCGCCGCCATCGCGCTTTTTGAGCTCTCACTCTTCTTGGTTAGATGGGAATCCCCAAAAAACCCCTAAACGGCCCAATGTTTTTGTTTTTGAAAAGCTGATGCTGTGCTATAATGTGCGGACGTATAACCCAGAAATTACAATAGAAATAGGAGGAAAACACATCGTCTTATGGCCACGATCTCTATGAAAGCCTTGTTGGAAGCCGGGGTCCACTTCGGGCACCAGACCCGCCGTTGGAACCCAAAGATGGCGAAGTATATTTTTGGATCGCGCAGCAACATTCACATCATCGATCTACAGAAGACCGCCAAAGAACTCAAAAAAGCCTATAAATTTATCCGCGAAATGGCCGCCAGTGGGCGGCCTATTTTGTTTGTGGGTACCAAGAAGCAGGCCCAGGAAGCGATCGTTTCGGAGGCGAAGCGATGCGGTGCGTTTTATGTCAGCGAGCGCTGGCTGGGCGGAACCCTGACAAATTATGACACGATCAGGAAGTCGATCGGGCGTCTGAATGAATTGGAAAAAATGAAGGCCGACGGCCTCTTTCGGGTCATGTCAAAAAAGGAAGTTTCGCGCCTGGAAAAGGAACGCGTCCGGCACACCAAAACGCTGGAAGGATTTAAGACCATGGATGACCTGCCGGGGTGCTTGTTCGTTATCGATCCGGTCCAGGAAGCCACCGCTGTTTTGGAAGCGCGGCGGATGGAAATCCCTGTGGTGGCGGTTTGCGACACCAACTGCGATCCCGATTTGATCGATTACCCGGTCCCCGGCAACGACGACGCGATCCGTTCCGTCAAACTGTTCTGCGCGCTGATGGCCGATGCGATCCTTGAAGGCAAGGCCGAATCGGAAAAGGCCGCGTCGCCCCAGCCTTCTGACGCGGCCAGCGCGGAGCAGCCCGTGTCCGAAGCCCCGATCGCGCTCTCCGAGATTGAAGCGGCGACCGTTCCCGAAACACCGTCTCCCAATTCCCACTAACATGCCCGGATCAAACGGCAGCCCCATCTCCTCAAGCCAAATCCAGGAACTGCGCGAAATGACCGGCGCGGGGATCATGGATTGCAAAAAGGCCCTGGAAGAATCCCACGGCAACTTGGAAAAGGCCAAGTCCTGGCTGCGGGACCGTGGGGTCGCGCTGGCGGCCAAAAAGGGCGGACGCATGGCGAAGGAAGGCCTCATCGGATCCTACATCCACGCCGGTGGAAAGCTGGGCGTTTTGGTGGAACTCAACGCCGAGACCGATTTTGTCGCGCGCACAGACGATTTCCAGCAGCTGCTGAAGGAATTGTGCATGCAGGTGGCCGCCGCGGCGCCGCGGTGGGTCTCGCGGGACCTGATCCCGCCGGAAATTATTGATGAGAAACGCCAGGAGTTTGAAAAAGAGGCCTTAAAGGAAAAGAAGCCCGCCGCGGTGGCCGCGAAGATCGCGGAGGGCAAACTCGACAAATATCTTGCCGAAACATGCTTGCTCGAGCAAATTTATATACGTGAGCCCTCCGGCAAAGTGAAAGTGAAAGACCTGGTCACCAACGCGGTCACCAAAATGGGCGAAAACGTCGTCGTGCGCAGGTTCGTGCGCTTCCAAGTAGGCGGCGAATGACCGGCGGTGGGGTGACCCACGCATGAGGCTTCCCAAACCCAAGCGGGTACTGTTGAAAATCTCTGGCGAAGCCTTCCGGGGAAAAGAACGCTATGGCATCGACGTCTTCGCCGTCCAGGCACTGGCCAAGGAAATCGCCGATTCCCTGAAATCCAAAGTGCAAATGGCGATTGTGGTGGGCGGAGGAAACATCTGGCGCGGGATGTCCAAAGACGCCCAGGGGATGGACCGTGTCACCGCCGATTACATGGGCATGCTGGCCACCGTGATCAACGCGCTGGCGCTCCAGGACGCCCTGGAGAAAATGGGCATCCCCACGCGCGTCCAGAGCGCGATCGAGATTTTGAAACTGGCGGAGTCGTTTATTCGCCGCCGCGCGGTGCGCCATCTGGAAAAGGGCCGGGTCGTGATTTTCGCCGGCGGGACCGGCAACCCCTATTTTTCCACTGACACCACCGCCGCGTTGCGCGCCGTAGAGATCGACGCGGACGTCCTGCTTAAAGCCACCCAGGTGGACGGGGTCTATTCCGCTGATCCCCGCACGCACCCCAACGCCAAGCGCCTCACGGAACTGACCGCGATGGAAGCGATCCGCAAGCGGTTGGGGGGTGATGGACACCACGGCCTTTAGCTTGTGCATGGACAACAAACTGCCGGTGGTCGTGTTCAGCCTCTATCATAAAGGGAATATACGCCGTGCTCTTTCCGGGGAGTCCGTCGGGACCCTCATTCGGAGCCAATGACCTCACATGATCCCTAGAACGCTCATCTCGCACGCCGAAGAACAGATGGTGAAAACCCTCAATCGCATGAAAAGCGAACTGGGTACCTTGCGCACCGGCCGCGCTAGTTCCGCGCTCCTGGAAAATGTGCGCGTGGACTATTATGGGACCTCCACACCGCTCAATCAACTGGCCGCGATGGCGGCGCCCGAACCGCGCATGCTCGAGATTCGACCCTGGGACAAGGGAGCGGTGGCGGAGATCGAAAAAGCGATTTTGAAATCGGACCTGGGCCTGACGCCCAACAACGACGGATCAATCATCCGGTTGCAGATCCCGAAGCTCACGGAGGAGCGCCGCAAGGAACTGATTAAAGTGGTACGCAAGATGGCGGAAGAGTATCGCGTTTCGCTGCGCAATGAACGCCGCGATGCCGTCGAGCGGTTAAAGAAAGCTGAAAAGCGCAAAGAGATTACCGAAGACGATCTCACCTCCGGGGAGCATGAAATTCAACGGATCACGGATTTGCATATCAAGCGCATCGATGAGATGTTGACGAACAAAGAACACGACATCATGGAAGTCTAGATGACACCGCTCCTTTCCCTTCGACACCCCGCTACCCACGAGACGACCGAACCGGACAGCTCCAAGATCGAACAGGACCTTCTCCGGCAGATCCGGCTCACCAAAACCCCGCACCATATTGCCATTATCATGGATGGCAACGGTCGTTGGGCCAAACAGCGGCATTTGCCGCGCGTGTTTGGCCATCGCGCCGGCATCACGTCGGTAAGGGAGGTGGTGCGTGCGTGTGGCGAGCTGGGGGTAAAGGTGTTGACGCTGTATGCTTTTTCAGCGGAAAACTGGTCCCGGCCCAGCACCGAGGTGCACGCGCTGATGCGACTCCTGGAGCAGTATCTCCAGCGTGAGCTGCCGGAACTGCAAAAAAATCATGTCCAGCTACGTGCCATAGGACGCTGGAAGGCGTTGCCGGCGGGTGCCCGCGCCCAATTGGAACGCGTCATCGAGCTCACCTCCAGAAACAAGGGACTCATTCTCACCCTGGCGCTTAATTACGGGGGCCGGCAGGAAATCATTGACGCCTGCAACCGCGCCATCCACGACAAGATCAAGCAGGTGGATGAGGCATCCTTTTCGCGCTATCTGCATGACTCTGACGTGCCGGACCCGGATTTATTGATCCGCACCTCCGGGGAAATGCGCATCTCCAATTTTCTTTTATGGCAGCTCGCCTATACGGAAATCTATATCACGCCGACGCCCTGGCCGGAATTCCGGAGGCCGCACTTCTACCGGGCGCTGCTCGATTATCAGCGGCGCGAACGCCGGTTTGGCGGCTTGTAAAGCGCTCTCGCAATCATGCTATTCCCGCGTTTAATGACAGCGATCATTGGGCTCCCCTTGCTGGTGGCGGCGATTTATTTCGGCAGCCTGCCGTTTTTCTTTTTGATTTTGGCGATCGTATTCCTCGGTCTGCGCGAGTTCTACTTCCTGGCGGAAGAGAACGGCTATCCCACCTTCCGTTGGCTGGGGGTCCTGGCCGGGATCCTGATCGTGGTGTCTGTTTTTCTTAACGGCACAGCCTTCGCCCAGGTGACTGAGAACCAGTCTACCGCGGCGCTGCTCTCGCTGGTGATCATCGCGCTCGCCGTGCGCAGCATCTGGCGCGGGCCTACGGAGACCCTGCTCTCAGAGTGGGGGGTCACGTTCTTTGGCATCTTTTATGTGGCTTGGTCGCTGGCGCACCTCCTCTTGCTTCGTGATTTGCGGCCACAGGGACAGGGTGCGACGTTCCTCTTGTTCGTCCTGATCTGGGCGGAAGACATCGCGGCCTATATCGTTGGCACGCGCTGGGGGCGCCATCCTATCGCGGCCCAAATCAGTCCAAAAAAGACCTGGGAGGGAACGATCGCCGGGCTGGTCGCGGCGCTCGGTGTGGCGGCGGCGTTTCAGGCCACTCTCCTGCGTCAACAGCTACGACTCTCCGAGGCGCTGGTTCTGGGTCTGGTCATGGGGATCCTGGCGTTTATATCCGATTTGAGTGAGTCTCTAGTGAAGCGCAGCGCAGGGGTGAAGGATTCCTCGCCCTTATTACCAGGCCATGGCGGAATTCTAGACCGCTTTGATTCGTTTTTCCTGACCGCACCGTTTTTCTATTACTACTGGGCGTTTTTGAAACACTGAGATGAAAACAGCACAAACGTCAAAACAAGCCTCACCCCCGTCCCCTCTCCTGATAGGAGAGGGGCGCACAGAGGTTTTCCCTCTCCCATCGGGAGAGGGTGCCCGGAGGGCGGGTGAGGCTTCACAACGGCGCATCGTTGTACTAGGCTCCACGGGATCCATCGGGGTAAACGCCCTGGGTGTGATCGGGCGGCTGGGGCCGGGATTCCGCGTGGTGGGATTAAGCGCCCGCCGCAACATAGCGCTCCTGCTTAAACAGATCCGCGAATATGAACCCGAAGCCGTCAGCGTCTGGGAGGAATCCGACGCCCAGACCCTGCGCGCCAAAGCGTTGATGGTTCGCGGGAAACCGCTGGTTGTGCTCGCTGGGCTTGAAGGTTTAACTGAGCTGGCCTCCTGGTCGTCTGCGGACGTGGTCCTCACGGCGGTGGTAGGCGCGGTGGGACTTAAACCTCTTCTGGCAGCGTTACGGGGTGGGAAAACAGTGGCGCTGGCGAACAAGGAAGCGCTGATCATGGCAGGGGAACTGGTCATCGGGGAAGCGAAGCGTTGGAACGCTACGCTCCTGCCGGTGGACAGCGAACATTCCGCGCTGTTTCAATGTTTAAACGGGGAACGTTCCAAGGCTGTCCGGCGTTTAATTTTAACAGCATCTGGCGGACCGTTCTACCGGTACAAGAAATCGCTGGATCGGGTCACCGTCAAGCAGGCGCTGGCGCACCCCACCTGGAAAATGGGCAAGAAGATCACGATCGATAGCGCGACCCTGATGAACAAAGGCATCGAGACGCTCGAAGCCAGTATCCTTTTTGGCGTGCCGCTGGACCAAATTGAAGTGGTGATCCATCCGCAGTCGATCGTGCATTCGCTGGTCGAATACGTGGACGGGGCTATGATCGCCCAGCTGTCCTGGCCGGACATGTGCCTGCCTATCCAGTACGCGCTTACCTACCCGGAACGTGTTCCCGGCCGGCTCGCACCTTTGGACCTGGTCAAGGCGAAACGCCTGGAATTTTTTAAACCCGATTTTCGCCGCTTCCCTTGCCTGGCTCTGGCGCGTGAGGCTGGACGCAAACGCGGCACCTGGCCCACGGTGCTGAACGCCGCCAACGAAACTGCGGTCCACGCATTTCTGGAAGGTCGTATCCGTTTTACCGATATCGCGCGGATTGTCGAAAAATCACTTGCCAAACATCAGGGCGCGGCGCATCCTTCTTTAGAAGCCGTTCTGGATGCAGACCAGTCGGGGCGGCGGCAAGCGGAGGAATTTATTCATGAACTTTAGCACATTCTTAGCCTTTTACAAGACTACGGGAAGCATCCTGATCACCGTTTTTAGTTTGGGCATCGTGGTGGTGATCCATGAATGGGGTCACTTTCTGGTGGCGCGCGCGCGCGGCGTGCGCGTGGAACGCTTTACGGTGGGTTTCGGCCCGGAGATTTTCGGCTGGACCCGGGGCGATACGCGCTACGCCGTCTGCGCCTTTCCGCTCGGCGGCATGGTCAAGATGGCGGGGGAATTTGACGACGAACGCTCCCAGAAACCCGACGAGTTCTTTACCCAGCCCTGGTACGGGCGGGCGTTGATCGCGTTGGCCGGACCGGTGATGAATTATCTGCTCGCCTTTGTGCTCTTTACATTTGTGGCGTTGAATTGGGGAACCATGCAGCCTTCGGACCAGCCGGTGATCGGCGATATGATCCCGGGCCTGCCGGCTTACGCAGCGCATCTGCAGATCGGCGATCGCATCCGTTCCATCGGCGGGTCGTCGATCAATTCATGGGAACAAATGGCGCGGATGATTCACGAACGGCCCAATCAAAAGCTGAGCCTGGAAGTAGAACGCTCCAATGAGAAAGGGGGAGCTCCCAAACTCCTCCATCTCACCATTACTCCCCAACGCGATCCCCAGCAGGGGATGGGCCTGATCGGGATCATGCCGCATATCGATAACGTGCGGGTAGGTTTGTGGGGAAGCTTCAAGGTCAGCTTGAAGGACCTCAAGGCCTGGACGATGCAGCCGCTGCGCTACATTAAGCAGAAAATCAGCCGCTGGGAAGGGCCCAAGGAGCTCTCCGGACCGCTGGGGATCGCCCAGATGGTCACCAAGGCCACCAAGGAGGGCGCGGCCTATGTGATTTATCTCATGGCGATCATCTCCACCAGCCTGGGGCTGTTCAATCTCTTCCCGATCCCGATCTTGGATGGCGGTCATATATTTCTCTATCTCATTGAAGGCGTCATCCGCCGCCCCATCGGCAAGCGGGCGATGCAGGTCGTGAACACCGTGGGAATCTCCGTGATTCTCACCATCTTCTTATACGCGTCGTATCAGGATGTTCTTCGCCTGCGGCTCAAGTGATGAAAATGATACGGCAACGCGGAGTGCGGAGCGCGGAGTGCGGGAGTAGGAATGCTTCTTTAATCAAAAGCCTACCTTCTTCCGCATTCCGCATTCCGCATTCCGAGCTGTAGTTCTGTGCGTTTCTCCCGCGCCTTCCTCCCCACCTTACGCGAGTCCCCTGCTGAAGCGGAAACCGTCGCCCACCAATTAATGCTGCGCGCGGGGTTGGTCCGCAAACTGGCGGCCGGCATCTATGAATGGCTGCCCGCCGGCCTGCGCGTGCTCAGAAAAGTAGAGCAGATCGTGCGCGAAGAGATGAACGCGATCGGCGGGCTAGAGGTCTGGTTGCCGCAGCTACAGCCGCGCGAGCTATGGGAAGAAACCGGCCGCTGGGGCATTTATGGCAAAGAGCTGATGCGGCTCAAAGACCGCAAGAACGCCGACTTCTGTCTTGCGCCGACCGCCGAAGAAGTGATCACCGATCTGGTGCGCCGCGAGGTACGCTCCTACCGCAATTTGCCGCTGATGCTGTATCAGTTCGGGCTCAAATACCGCGATGAGATCCGCCCGCGCTTTGGCGTGATGCGCGCTCGAGAGTTCTATATGAAGGATGCCTACTCCTTCCACACTGATGACGCGGACGTTCAGCGCTACTATAAGGAAGTTGTTGAAGCCTATAAGAAGATTTTCACGCGCTGCGGTTTGAAGTTCCGGCCGGTGGAAGCGGACTCCGGTGCGATCGGCGGCAGTTTCTCGCATGAGTTTATGGTATTGGCGGACACCGGCGAAGAGGGGATTGTGAGCAGTGAGTGCGGCTACGCGGCCAACGTCGAACGGGCGGAGCTTGCTCCCGTGAAAGCCGCTCAGGCCGATAGCGTCCCTGCGCCGGAAGAAGTCGCGACCCCGAAAGCGACCAGCGTGGAAGACGTCGCCAAACTGCTTAAACGGCCGGCCCACCAGTTTATCAAGGCGCTCCTGATCAAGGCGGACGACAAACCCGTGATGGTCCTGGTCCGCGGTGACCACGAATTAAACGAGATCAAGCTGCAGCGGCATCTCAAAGCCGGCTGGGTCGCCAAGGCCGATGAAAAGACCTATGAAGAAGCCACAGGGTCCCCGGTGGGGTTTGCGGGGCCGGTGAAGTCCAAAGCCAGGATCATCGCTGATTTTGCCGTACAAGGGATCGCGGACGCGGTCGTGGGCGCGAACAAAATGGACACCCACATGGTCCACGTGGTCCCGGGCCGCGATTTCAAGCCGGAAGCCTACGCCGATTTGAGGAAAGCCGTGGCCGGCGACCCCTGCCCGCGCTGCGGTAAACCGATGGAGGCCTCCCGCGGGATCGAAGTCGGGCATACCTTCCAGCTCGGCACCAAGTACTCCGTCGCGATGAAAGCGACCTATCTGGACGAGAAAGGAGCGAGCCAGCCGATCGTGATGGGCTGTTACGGGATCGGCGTCTCCCGCGTGGTCGCCGCCTGTATCGAACAGAGCCACGACGCCAACGGCATCATCTGGCCGGCGAGCCTGGCCCCCTGGGACCTGATCATCTCGCCGCTCAACGTCAACAACCCGACCATTAAAAGCACCGCTGAACAGTTGTATAAGGAAGCCCAGGCCGCCGGCTTGCAGGTCCTCCTGGATGACCGCGACATGCAGGTCGGGGCCAAGCTCAAGGACGCCGACCTGATCGGCGTCCCGAACCGCATCGTGGTGGGCGAACGCAAAATCGCCGAAGGCAAAGTCGAATTCAAACGCCGCACTGACAAAGAAGCCCGGGACATCCCCGTTTCCGAAGCCATCGCCCAAGTCCGAAAACCCGCCTAATTTGCTTTCCGACAAACGCCAGCCCTCCTTTTAGGGCCCAGTAAAAATGTGGGCTTTCCGGGCAGCGATTTTTAGCCAATCGGTCCATGGTATTTCTGGAGTGAATCCCATAGACTTTAAGAGTCAATTTTCGGATCCCACGTTGTTTCCTGCTACAACAAACTTGTAGGCACTGCCCTTGGGGCAGGTATCTCAATTAGGAGGATGCCATGGAACCAACGAACGCCGCACCCGCCGCGCCCGCCGTCCCTCAGCCGATCCGCACCGAATCCATTGATCTGAACCGGGTCGACATCCCGGCCGACACCCGGGAGCATGATCCTCAGGAGATCGAGTTGACCGCCCGCAATCTGCTGGAGATCGGCCAGCTACAGGCGATCGCCGTTCTTGAAAAGGAAGGGGGGCGCTTTGATGTAATTTTTGGCAAAGGCCGGGTGCTGGCCTCCAGAAAGGCCGGCCGGACGCAGATCAAAGCCGACATCTACCAGAGCCTCACCCCCTACCAGCGGCTTGAAATGATGTATTCCGAGAACAAGCGCGCGGAAAAGCCCAACCCCATCTACGAGGCCGGGCTGCTGCAGGGGATGCTGGACAGTGGGCAATTCAAGACCCAGGGGGCATTAGCCAGGCAGAAGGGGATGGCAGATTCTGTTCTTTCTGATTACCTTGGGTTCTTGAAGTTCCCTGGCGAAGCCCTTGAAATTTTCGCCATGGCGAAAATTACCTACCGTGCTCTCAGGGAGGTTAAGACCCTAGCAGAAGACAAGCAGATCCAGATAGCACAGGAGCTCAAAGCCGGGACCCTGAAGCCCGGAGACGTGATGAAAAGATGCAAAAAATTGATTTCTGGCAAGGGAAAGGCCCCAGCC
>Ga0207025_1034_pt1 | contig 22538 bp, 20 predicted proteins | sample Alteio_BWMinCont_45_FD_153261 | JGI IMG/M metagenome (GOLD analysis project Ga0207025, IMG submission 153261) | Enriched cells from forest soil in Barre Woods Harvard Forest LTER site, Petersham, Massachusetts, United States -... | ecosystem: Environmental > Terrestrial > Soil > Temperate forest >... | reverse complement strand
CTCGCCCTGCCTCAGGGCCTTGGCGGTCCCTCCGGTAGAAATGATTTCGAATCCGGACTCTGCCAGCACGTGCGCGAACTCCACGATGCCGGATTTGTCATTCACACTGATCAACGCGCGTTTCTGCGGCTTGCTCATTTCAGCTCCTTAAAAAGGGTGTGGATTTCGTGCAGAGAACTTTGATTCTAGCATGAAAATTCGACGCGAAAACATTTAGGTCTTTATAGTTGCTGCGGGTGATTTTGCTCAACCTTTAATATTCCCAACCGGCACAAACCGCGCGACCCGCTTGCTCAACCCCGCCATCTCGGTCGATTTCACAACCTCGTCCACGTCCTTGTACGCGCCGCCGGCTTCTTCCGCCAGGCCTTGCAACGACGCGCTGCGGACATAGATGCCATTTTCTTTCATCTGGGCCAGGAGCGCGCGTCCGTCGTACTGCTTGCGTGCTTGCGTGCGGCTCATCCTACGGCCGGCGCCATGCGCGGTGCTGAAAAATGACTGCGCGGCGCTGGGGAGTCCCGTCAGGAGATACGATCCGGTCTCCATGCTTCCCCCGATGATCACCGGTTGACCGTCAAAAGCGCGTGTAGAGCCCTTCCTGTGGACAACCAGCTTCTGCGGCTTGCCGTTGATGAGCTGCTCTTCAATCTTCGCCGTGTTGTGCGCCACGTCATACACCTGATGCATCTCCAGTTCTTCTGCGGTCTTCCCAAGCACCTGGCTGAAGACCTCGCGCAGTCGGTGTAGGATCATCTGCCGGTTGGCAAACGACATGTTGATCGCGCAGCGCATCGCCTTTAAATAGCTCTGGCCCTCGGGACTGGAAATCGGCGCGCAGGCCAGCTCCCGGTCAGGGACCTTGAGCTGGTTTTTCGGCATGGCATCCAGAAACGTCACCAAATAATCACTAGCCACCTGGTGACCGAATCCGCGGCTGCCACAGTGGAACATGACCACTACCTGTTCAGGGAACAATCCGAAGCGCTCCGCCATCGCCTTATCAAAGATATTGCTTTCTTTAACGACCTGAATTTCCAAATAGTGATTGCCCGAACCCAGCGTCCCGATCTGGTCCAGCCCGCGCTCGATGGCTTTATTGGAAATCATATCAGGGTCGGCCTCGGCGATCCGGCCGTTTTCTTCTGTACGTTCCAGGTCTTCGGGCCAGCCGTAGCCGTTTTCCACGCACCAATGCGCGCCGTCTGTCATGATCTCTCGGAATTGACGCTTATCCATACGCAGGAAACCCGAAACCCCAACTCCCGCAGGCACGCGCGCAAACAAGCGGTCTACCAACACCGACATATGACGCTTGATGTCGGCGTGCGTCAAGGACGTCGTTACCAGACGCATCCCGCAGTTAATGTCAAAACCGATGCCGCCAGGCGAGATCACACCGTCTTCCACACGCATCGCCGCGACCCCGCCAATGGGAAACCCATATCCCCTGTGCCCATCCGGCATGCAGCAGGCATACCCCTCGATCCCCGGCAGGCACGCGACGTTCGAGATCTGTTCAAAAACCCCGGCGTCCATCCCCTCGATCAAAGACCGCGTCCCGAAGATCCGCGCCGGCACGCGCATCCCCTGCTTGTAAGACGTTGGAACTTCCCAGACTGTGTCCGAGATTTTCTGGAGGCGGTTGATCACGGGATTATTATAACTGGACAGAAGGCCAGGTCCGCACCCCGCTTTTAGGCAGGGGGAGTTCGTTTTAGCAGGCGATGAATTTCTACGAGCAGGTCATCTAGGACAAACGGTTTGGAGAGATAACTGTCGCACCCCGCCCGAAGCGCCCTTTCACAGTCATCCGCCATCGCATAGGCGGTGAGCGCAAGAATCGGCAGTTTCCGAGTCGACGGCGATTCACGCAGCGCTTCTGCGACATGCCAGCCGTCCACCTCCGGCATCGCCAGATCCAGCACGAGCAAATCGGGTTTATTCTGTTTGACCAACAACAACGCCTCCCGCCCATCGGCGGCCAGCAGGATCTCGAAACCATTGGCCGTGAGAAGGTCGTGAATGATCTGCCGCAGGTCCATATCGTCTTCCGCGACCAAGATCCGGGTCATCAGGAGCCCCTCCGCAGCGTTCCCAGTTTCTTTTTGACGTCCCTCATCAGGCCGTTCAGGTCCGTCGGACGTTTTTGCAGAACCCACGCGACTCGCTTCTCGAGATAGTCGCTCTCCTCCCGGGTCAGTTCCTTATCGGACATAACGAAAATGGTGGCGGATTCCATGCCCGCGTCTCGGTCCATGGCTTTCAGCACATCAAATCCCGTGACCTTCGGCATGATCAGATCCAGGATCAAAATGTCCGGGCGGACCTGCTTCAGCCGTTCGATCGCCAGGGCACCCGACGAAAGCGATTGCACATCGTACCCGTCTTGAGACAGGGCCTCGGAGAAAGCAGCACACACCTGAGGGTCGTCATCGATGACAAGGACGTGTCGAACCGTTACATCCGCCCTGAGGGCTTGGCCGGGGAGGTCATCGTTCGACTGTGAGCGGGCCACCGGATGTCCGGCGATCGGCACGTTCACAATAAACGTGCTGCCCTTGTTTGGTACGCTCTCCACACGAATCGTCCCGTTCATTAGGGTGATCAATTTTTTTGAAATCGCCAGGCCCAGCCCCGTCCCCTTAAAAGCCCGGGTATCGGAACTGTCCAGTTGTTTAAATTCTTGAAACAGCAGCGGAATATCCTTGGCGGCAATACCGATGCCTGTATCCTCGATACGTAGTTCCACGTCGGTAGAGTCGCCACCCTTTTGAGCTGACATCGCCACATGGCCTGAAAGCGTGAACTTGACCGCATTGCCCATGAGATTGAACATCACCTGCCTCAATTTCGTCCGATCCGCGTAAACCGTAAGACCCTTGGGAGCACGGCACCGCACCTGCAGCTTCTTCGATTTCGCCAGAGATTCCAGGGCCTCGACGACTTCTTTCATCAGATCGTCCAGCGCAAACGTTTCCGGTGAGAGGACCATCCGCTCTGCGGATAATTTGGATAAATCGAGGATGTTGTTGATCAGCCCGAGCAGGGTCCCTGCGTTGGTTTCGATACGGTTCAGGATTTCCCTGGCTCTCTCGGGCAGCTTGCCGTAGGCCCCCCTCAAAAGGAGCTCTACGTAGCCGGTCATCGACGTGAGCGGCGTCCGAAGTTCATGGTTCATCGTGGAAACGAACTCTGTTTTCAAACGATTCACTTCTTCCAAGTGATCCACCTTGGCGATCAATCGGCGGTGCTCCATGGCTTTGTCCATGAGCGCGCAGAGATGGCTGAGGCGATAGGGTTTGGTAATGTAATCGAACGCGCCGTTTTTCATCGCCTCGATGGCGGTTTCCAGGGTGGCGTAGCCCGTCGCGACAATGATCTCGGTGGCGGGATAGCGTTCTTTAAAAATAGTCAGGACTTCGATGCCGTTTTGACCCGGCATCATGATATCGCAAATCGCTACATCGAAGGGGTGTTCTGCCGCCAACGCAAGAGCTTCCGCGCCATTGGCTGCACAGCTGATCTCATAGCCGCGTTTCTTCAAACTAAACTGCAGCATCTGTCGCAATCCCGGCTCGTCGTCGATGACCAGAACCTTGCAGGCGGACGGTTTACTGTCGATAGGATTTTTCATAAGTACAGCTCACTTTTATGCCGTTTTTACAGTAATTACAAGGGGAAAAATAGATACTTCATGAAACGGATTCTTAGCGACTTAACGCTGAGAATTTGAATTTTTTGTGTTGCAATTCAATGGCAGGGGATAAATACTCTTTGGAGGGGGAGCCGATTCCACCCATCACCATGCTGAAAAACATCATCCGCAGCAGCAAAGAAGCCCCTGCCTGGAAGCGCTACAGCTTCGCCGCCGGACTGTCGCTCGCGATCCTGGCCATCACCATCCTTTTAGTGAGCTTCCTCGGGCGCACCGTTTATATCTTCGCGTTCATCGCCGTCACGTTGAGCTCCGCCTATGGCGGGTTTGGCCCCGGACTGGTGAGCACCTTGATCAGCGTGTTCGGCGCCGATTATTTTCTGATCCCGCCGACCCCGGAGATTCAATTTGCGCGACACGACATCTTGAGCACAGGGCTCTTTGGCCTCGTCGCGGTGATCGTCAGCGGCCTCGCGGCGCGCCAGCGCCAGGTCCAGCGCAACCTCCTGCTGATTACCGATTCGATCCCGGCCGGCGTCGCCTTCATTGATTCCGCTATGCGTTACCGGTTTGTGAACAAGGTCTATTTCGACCGGTTCGGCGTTACGCCGGACCAAGCGTACGGCATGCCCGTCAAGGAGCTGGTCGGCCCGGAGGTCTTCCAGCACATTAAACCGCAAATTGAAAGAGCGTTGGCGGGACACACCGTCGAGTATGAAAATGAAATCCTCATCAAGGATGGCCAACGGCGCACGATCCAGGCAAGCATTGTTCCGTCACGGCCCAAGAAGGGAAAAATCGAGGGCGTATATGTGTTAACCACCGATATTACGGAGCGCAAACGCGCGGAGGACGAGCTGCGGCGCCACCGGCAGCAGCTCGCCGATCTGAACCAGAACCTCGAAGAAGAGATCCGCGTCCGCCTGGACCAATTGAGGAAGAAAGAAGAAGAGCTGAACCAAGTCCGAAAATTGGAGGCCGTCGGACAGCTCGCGGCGGGGGTGGCGCATGAGATCAACAACCCGCTCGGGGTCATCCTCGGCTACGTGGAAGCGATCGAACAAGACCTCCAAGCGTCGGATCCCCTGCGGGCCCCGATGAAAGAGGTCATTCGTGAGACGCTCCGCTGCAAGCGCCTCGTTCAGAACTTGCTGGCATTCTCACGCGAACGCGCGCCCGGCATACGCCTGGAAAATCCGGCGGCGGTCGTGGAGAACGCGCTGTCTCTGGTCGACCACCAGGCGCGTCTGAAGAGCGTGACGGTCGTGCGGGAATTTGCCGGGCCGATTCCGGAGATAGCGATGGACCGCAGCCAGATGGAGCAGGTCGTGATCAATCTCTGTACCAACGCGATCGACGCGATGCCGGGCGGGGGACGCTTGACCGTGGGCCTCTGTCATACCGATCGCTGGCTCGAGATCCGCGTGGCAGATACCGGCGCGGGCATCCCGCCAGACATCCAGCAAAAAATGTTCGAACCTTTTTTCACCACGAAAGGCCTCGGGAAGGGAACCGGACTGGGGTTGAGCCTGGTCTACGAGTCGGTGAAAAAGCACCAAGGGACGATCGATGTTAAAAGCGACATGGGGAAAGGCAGTGTCTTTATCGTCCGTTTACCGCTTCGGTCGGCCCCGACCGAAGGCGCGACGGATGATTAGATCAAGTGGGCGCTTCTTATATTAATTTGGGCCAGGCAGAGGAGTAGCGGGCGATTGAACGGGGGGCGCGGATTGTAGCTGGCTTTGGGCCATAGCGTGGTTTTCGTTTGCGATCGTTTTCTCTTTATTCTTAATGGCACGGTCGTCTTGACCGAGGTAGCGAGAATCCGAGTCCACGTTTAGCTTTTGCACGCTCACGAGGGTTTTATCATTATGAATAAGATATTGTCCCTTTTCGATGTTCGTCTTTAACGCTTGACGATTTTGACGGAGAGGCCGCATGGCCTGGTGGCTTTTCTTGAGGGTCTGCTTGGCGGCGGTGGACGTGGGGTCATCACGCCCATTATTCTTTACAGCATCTTGATAGGACTTTTTGTCAAGCTTCTCCTGATTATGGCCGGCGCTGACCTGACCTTCTGCAGACTTTAACTGCTCTACATCTTGACGCTGCTGGTCGCGATCTACGGATAATTTATCTGCAGCTGCGCTTAAATCTTTTTGCGACTGATCCATATGAACTTGATCTTGGTTACGGCTGGCCTGCATCTGTCCCAAGCTTTTCTCATCTTTATTCAAATGCTCTGTATATCGGTCAAGATCGTTCTGGTCAGAAACGGAGGGGTCTGCCCATAACGATGACGCCATAGCCAGACTCATCCCAATTAACAGGATATTGCCTCTCATCATAACGACCTCATTGTTAGGATAGCTCCCCTTTGACAGGCACTCTTCCGAGTAACTAGATGATAGCTCATGAGAGGTTCATTGCCTATCAGGGGGGTGAGACATTTCTTACGTGCGCCGAATCACTATAGGACGCCCGGGAAACAGTTTCAGGACGGATACGGAGTCTTGGATCCATGCCCCAGGGGACGTCTCGCACCCTGGCGCCTACGGAGTCCCGAAAGCGGCCTAGCCCGTAACCCTCCAATGATGATACGATTAATCAAGAACGCCGCTATCAAAGATTACGGAGGCCATCGTATGAATCGTACAGTCGTTCTCTTTCTCGTCGTTGCCGTCGTCGCGGCTTTTTATTTCGGCTATTTGAAGTTTAGAGAGCCCACTTTGAAGCAAATCGAGCAGGCCTTACCGGTCCAGGTGGTGACCGAAAAGGAGAGGCATCTCGCCGAGATGAAGGACAAAACAAAAAAGGCTATCTCTGCAGCATCAAAGGAAATGAAAAAGCCGGATCAGAATTAAAATAATAAATTCCATGCGCCGCACGGGTTAGGCTCCGTTTCACACAGCCGCCGTGCGCCTATGAAACGCGTCGGAGGCGGAAGGCGGTAAACGCCAGAACACCGGCGATGACCGCGGCGAGCGCGCTGAGCCACATCGGCGCATTCCACCCGCCAATCACAACCTCCCACCCGCGCCAGGCCCTCACCGCATGCATCACCGCCACCGCCCAAAAAATAACCCCCGCGATCGAAAAGAACATCTTAGGATTGTACATACACTATGAATGATGACGCGCATGCGCTTGTTGTCGCGTTGCCGTGATCAATGATTGCCAAAAAACAACCGACCGCTTCCACGCTTCCGGACATTTTTCTTTGATCAGTTTTATGGCTTCGTCTTTTTTAACTTCTCCCACATAAATCAGATACGGATATTTTTTTCGAAAACCCTCTTGGTAATAAATCATAAGAACACCTTTATACCGTAAACTCCAAACCGCTCGATAAATCCGATGCCAGGGAATAAAAATCCCTCTCAAATAAACTCCATTTTCACAGAACTGCGGAGTCACATAAAGCAAGACCGCCATCACATTTATTAAAACTACCATTAAAATAGCGTGGGGGATAACAAAGACGGGGAGGCCATGTGCCAATGAATATTTTAGACAACCATAGATGGTAATAGGAAAGATAGTCCAAGCCGCATAAACTGGCAGGAGGGTAACTATGCCGAGAAGTCCGGGGAAGCGGTTTAGAACAAGCAGTTTTTGACCGGCGCGTTTAAGATTCGCTAATAATATAGCAGCTGCACCTAAAGCCGCAAGTCCTATCAAGTCAGAGAAGATGGCGGCATGAAGGGCAAGAGTAGCCGTGGTTTAAAGTGTCTTATGGTGTTAGACTTGAAAACCTTGAAATACCAGGCCTACCGCTGACGAGCGATCGAGAAACTCAGCTTTCTCCCTTTCCGCAATTCAATCTATTCAAGCCTAACACCGCACATGATACGCTTTAGCTTTGTCACAATAACCCGCCCAGTTTTCAGCTTCGGGTCAAACCCCAAACCCCTGCGACAATCACCGGATTTAGGAGTACGTCCCCTGCCCCCCAGAAATTATTCATCCACAAGAGGCGCTTCAACGGATCGCTTCCAGTTGCCGGACTGATCGATGCTGGCCAGTTTCCAATCATTCCCCTGTCGCTCATAGGTCCAGAATTCTCTGAATTTTTCAAGGGCTTTTTCGCCATGGGCCTGCTTCGACCGGTTACGGGTGTTGCTGTCCACAATGTTCCCATTTCGATCCACTGTATAATCCGTCGCCGCCGCATCGATACAAACGGTGAAGCTGTCCTTCGCGGTGTCCTGATAATTTTGAACTTCTACGATGCGCACGCCGTCAACCGTCAGGCCATCCATCACGTTTCGGCATCCCTTTGCCTTTAAGTCGTCGATTTGCAGACTCCATTCGGTCAAAAGATCTGTAGCGAGGAGCGTTTTCAAGGCGTCCTTGTTTTGATCGCACCAGGCGCTTTGAATTTTAAAGAAGGTGGTCCGGACGACGCTTTCCAGATGCTTTTCATCCCAGGCCGGGTCTTTTTTGGAAAGTTTGTCGAGCAGCGCATCCGCCTGGGCTTTCTTCTGATTAATTTTTCGATTCACATACCATCCATAAATAATGATGAACGGCATCAGGATGATGTAGAGGATCCCCCCCGCGCCGCTGTTTCTCCCGCCTCCCCCACGGGCAAAAGCAGGAATGACGCTCAGGCAAAGCAATATGACAAGGGCTGTACCCACCTCTAAAATTTTCGTCTGCGCATTTTTCCAATTCATATAGGTCTCCTTGCTGTAGGGATGCGAACTCAGAATTTGAAACCTGTACCTCTCCCTCAGTTTTGAAAGGATACCACTCGAGTGTTACATCCAGATGAAGACACTGTTACAGGCAGGTTAACAACCCCGATTCATGCAGGAAAGTACCTACTTATCGGCCCGATTCCACGTCAGCCGTTAATTAGATATAGGATGGATTCCTTTCAGAGAAAGCGCCGTGCCTTTGAGTGGGCTATACAAATGGGGGACGGTCCCCTAACGACTCATGCATCACTGACCACTGGTACCGGTGGTGCCGGGAACATGGTCCGGGCTGCCTGTGTTTTGTTTGCCGGCATCGTTGCCTTTGAGGACATCGACAATCCCGGGAGGCGCATATTTAACGTCCGTTTCACCGGTGCGGGGGGCGGTTCCACCGGCTTGTTCAACGGATTTCTTGATCGCCGCGGAATCTTGTGTCTTTCTCTTTTTCACGTGATGCGGCTTAGGGGGTATTGATTTCTGGGTGGGCCCTGCCCCGCCAGAGAATTTCATTTTGGTTTCGATGGTCGGAGGGTTATTCAGGTCTTGGGTCGATTCGGATGGCGTTACAACGCCCGGCACGATCACGCTGAGAAGGGATGTCAGCGCCAGGATCTTTGTCTTTAATCTAATCATCTTAGGAGTCCTTTTCTTTAATGCCTACAGCATCATTTTCACGGCTTCTTTATAGTCTCTGACGCCAACCACATCCTGCCAGGTCTTGTCCTTTATCTGCAGAATGTAGTGGTTGTCTTTCCCATAGACCCAGGCGTAGAAGGCGGCCGGACACAGGAGGGCGGTGGCTTCTAACTCCCGCGTATCAATTGGGGTTTTGGGTAATCGGAAGTGAGTAGAACTGGCATCGGCTTGGCTTCAAGCGTGGTGGTTTCAATAGAGGCCTCCTAGAGTTTCGGTTTTTGTGCTGTGGCTGGCGAACCTGCCTGCCGGCAGGCAGGCGGGAAGATTATAGCTCTAGCGGGCAGGGGCGGCGATTAAAAATCGGGGGGTCGGGGGTCGGGCGGCGCCTGAACGCGCCGGCTTACGGGAACCTTTTAGGTGTGGCCAGCGTCTTATTAACTAAGACCAAATAAGGAAAAGATGGAGGTACATCCAATGCGTCGCTCAAACAAGACGTCTTCCACCAAAGTGACCCGAAATGAAAAAACTCAACCTGCCGAAAAAACCGTTCAACCTGTAGAAAAAACCCTGGAAGAAGTGGCCATGGAGGCAATCCTTTCGCCGTTCTGGGCCCAGCGCCTCACCGCGCAGCCCGACCGATGGAAGAGTCGCTCCGAACCCGTAGCAACTGACTATCCAGTTCTCGTCCGCGTGAGATAAGGACCGGATCTACCCGTTCCGCGATTTTCGGCGCGGGGTCTTTCTCGAGCTCAGTTTTTGTTTTCGGGCAGGAGCTTGAGGAACTGTTTTTCGGATAGGACTTTGACGCCCAGCTTCTGGGCTTTGGCGTATTTGGAACCGGGTTCTTTGCCGATCACCACATAATCGGTTTTCGCGGAAACGCTGCCGGTGGCATTGCCGCCGTACTCGCGCACCATGCGCTCGGCTTCGGGGCGGCTGTATTTTTTCAATTCACCGGTGAAGACAACCGTCTTGCCCTGAAACGGCTGGGAGCCCCGCCTCTTGGTGACCTCTTCTTTCATCGTGAGCCCTGCGCGCTTGAGCTTTCGCAGGAGGGTCTGCGTGGTGGGCAGCTTGAAATAAGAGACGATCGACTCGGCCAGCACCGGCCCTACCTCAAAAACCGACTGCAAATCGACCTGCGTAGCGGCTGAGAGCGCGTCCATCGTTTGGTACTTCTGGGCCAGGATATAGGCCACCTTTTCTCCCACGTGGCGTATGCCCAACCCATAGAGGACCCGAGAGAGCGGCTGGGTCTTGCTTTTTTCGATAGCGGATAACAGGTTGTCGGCCTTCTTGTCGGCGAAGAGTTCCAGCTGGAGCACCTCTTTCTTCGTCAGCGAGTAAATGTCCGCGATATCTTTCACCAGCTTCTTGTCCGTCATCTGGATGACGGCCGCTTCGCCCAGCCCTTCGATGTCCATCGCGTCGCGGCCGGCAAAATGGATCAGCCCGCGGATCAACTGCGCGGGACAGCCCGGATTCACGCAGCGATAGGCGACGTCAATCTCTTTTTCTTTCACGATCGGACTGCCGCATTCCGGGCAGACGGTCGGCACCACGAAGGTTTTCTCCTTGCCGGTGCGTTGGTCCTCGATCACGCTCACCACCTGCGGGATCACTTCGCCGGCCCTCTGGACGATCACCGTATCGCCGATTTTCACGCCCAGCCGTTTGATCTCATCGAAATTATGCAGGGAGGCGTTGGAAATCGTCACCCCGCCGCAGGAGACCGGTTTGAGCTTCGCCACGGGCGTGATCGTTCCGGTCCGGCCGACCGACGCCACGATGTTTAAGACCTGCGTGATCGCCTGCTGGGCCTCAAATTTGTAGGCGATCGCCCAGCGCGGGGATTTCGCGGTCACCCCGACTTTTTCGCGCAAAGCGTAGGCATTCACTTTGATCACCGTTCCATCAATATCAAAGGCGAGGTCCTCGCGGTCTTTTTCCAGGCGGCGGCAATGCCGCATGCATTCCATGATGGTCTCGCAGCGTTGGGCCATGGGCGGCGTGGGCAAGCCCATCTGGATGCAGGCCTTCAAGAATTCCCAGTCCGTTTTCCAGGTCAACCCCTCTACCACGCCCAGGGTATGGACTAGAAACCGCAAAGGACGCGTGGCCGTAATCGCGGGATCTTTCTGGCGCAGGGAACCGGCGGCGGCGTTGCGCGGGTTGGCGAATTTTTCTTCCCCGTGCTTTTCCATCTGAGCGTTTAAATGGGAAAAATCTTTGCGCTCCATATAGACTTCCCCGCGCACATCGAAAAATCTGGGATAGGGCGAGCGCAGGCGCAGCGGGATCGAGCGCAGGGTTCTTAAATTGGCGGTGATGTCTTCGCCGTTTTCGCCGTCGCCGCGGGTGGCGCCGCGGACAAACCGGCCGTTTTCATAAATCAAAGAAGCGCTGACCCCGTCGATCTTGGGCTGGACGACATAGTCGAACTCGGTCATCGCGAGGCCTTTTTCCAAGCGGTCGTCCCACTCCAGCACCTCGTTTTCGTTGTAGGTGTTGTCCAGGGAAAGCATCGGCACGCGGTGGCCCACCGTGGCAAAACCGCCGGTCAGTTCCCCCCCCACGCGCTGGGTCGGGGAATCGGGTGTGATGAAATCCGGGAACTGCTTTTCCAGCGCCTGCAGCTGTTTGTAAAGCCGGTCGTATTCGCTGTCGGAAATTTCCGGCTGGGCCAGGACGTAATACAGATAGTCGTGATGCGAAAGCGTCTCGCGCAGTTTCTCGATCTCTTTTTTGGCTTGTTGGCGATCCATCGTTTCAGAGCCTCACCCACCCCCCAGACGTCTGTGGGGTCCCCCCTCTCCCGGCGGCAGAGGGGTTAGGGGGTGAGGCTATCTCCGTTCTTCTTTTATTTTATCCAAAATTCCGTTCACAAATTTGCTGGAGTCGGAAGTGGAGTACCGCTTGGCGATCTCCACCGCTTCGTTAATGATGACGTTGACCGGCGTCTCCAGGTCCGCCAGGAGCTCAAAGCTGGCCAGCCGAAGAATGCACCGGTCGATTGTCGCCATGCGCTTCATTTCCCAATTCTTGGCGTGGCGGGTGATAAGTTGATCAATGCGCTCCCATTGCGAGACCGTGCCCGCCGCCAGATGCCGCGCGAACTCGCGCGTTTTGAGCGCCAGCGGCTCGTCCGACAACACCGCGTCAGGGATCTTATCAACCTCCAGCCGGCAGATGTCCGCCAGATAAATCATCTGCAGAGCAGCTTCACGGCCTTGCCGGCGGGAACTTGTCACCAATTCAAAGAACCTTTCTTCTTACAGCTAAAGCCAAAAACGAGAAACGAGAAACGAGAAACGAGAAACGAAAAACGAGAAACGAAATTGAAAAGACGTCTTTTAGCTTTCAGATATCGCTTTTCGTTTCTCGTTTCTGCCGTTACATCCCAAACCCAACGCCGCCCGTCGATTTCTTCTTGCCGCTTTTAATCTGTTCCAGAACTTGAATCATCGTGACGGCGGTCTCGGCCGCTTCGATTCCCTTGTGGCCTTTGGAGCCGCCGGCGCGCGCTTTGGCCTGTTCGAGGGTCTCGGTCGTCAACACACCAAAAACGACGGGGATGTTGGATTGATAGCCCACGTTGGCGATGCCGCGCGCGACTTCGCTGGCGATGTATTGGTCATGATGGGTCTCGCCCTTGATGATCACCCCGAGGCAAACGATCGCGTCCACTTCCTGGTGCTGCGCCACGGCATGGGCGGCGAACGGGATTTCAAACGAGCCGGGCACCCAGACGGTGGAGATGTCCGCCGCCTTGGCCCCCAGCGACTCCAGCGTTTTCACCGCGCCTACCTGAAGTTCCTGGATGATCTCTTCGTGGTAGCGGGAGGCGACGATCGCGAAGCGCTTGCCCTGCGCCGATGTTTTCGACAAATCCGCTTTGTGTTTGGAAGAAACCATGGTTTACTGGATCGACAGCTGTTCCAGAATGTGACCTAGTTTATCTTTTTTTGTTTTTAAATACTCGCGATTGGTTTTGTTGGCGGGGATTTCCAGCGGCACCCGCCGGGTCACTCTCAGGCCGTACCCTTCGATCCCGACGATCTTCCGGGGGTTGTTGGTCATCAGACGGATGCTGGAAAGCCCCAGGTCCACCAGGATCTGTGCGCCGATCCCGTACTGGCGCAGGTCGGGCTTAAAGCCCAGCGCCTCGTTGGCCTCGACGGTATCCAGGCCGCGGTCCTGCAGGGCGTAGGCTTTTAACTTATTTTCCAGCCCGATCCCGCGTCCCTCCTGATGCATGTACAACACCACACCGCGCTCTTCCTGAGAGATGCGTTCCAGCGCCCGGTGAAGCTGCTCGCCGCAATCGCAGCGCAGGGAACCCAAGGTATCGCCGGTGAAACAGGAGGAGTGGACGCGCACCAGCACGTCCTTTTTGCCCGCTACCTCGCCGTGAACGATCGCCAGGTGGTGCTCTTTGTTCATTTCATCCTCATAGAGATGCAGAGCAAACGGGCCATACTTCGTGGGCAGTTTCGCGCTCACCACACGATGGACCAGTCGTTCGGTCTTGCGGCGGTATTCAATCAAATGCTGGATGGTGATCATCTTGAGATGGTGGCGCGCCGCGAAGCGCTTGAGTTCCGGCATCCGCGCCATCGAGCCGTCCTCATTCATGATTTCGCAGATTACGCCTGCCGGATACATCCCGGCCAGCTTGGCGAGATCGACGGCCGCTTCGGTGTGGCCGGCGCGGACCAGGACGCCGCCTTCGCGGTAGCGCAGGGGAAAGATGTGCCCGGGACGCGTCAGGTCTTCGGGTTTAGTGCGCGGGTTGAGCAATGTCTGGATAGTGCGGGAACGATCGGCGGCGGAGACCCCGGTGGTCACCTGTTCGCGCGCGTCTACCGAAACGGTAAAGGCGGCGTCGCGGACTTCTTCGTTATTTTCCACCATCGGCGCGACGCGCAGGGCATCCAGGCGTTTTCCGGTGATCGGCATACAGATCAACCCGCGCCCGTATTTCGCCATGAAATTAATCGCCGCCGGCGTCGCCTTGGAAGCGGCACAGATCAAGTCCCCTTCGTTTTCACGATCGGGGTCATCCACCACGATGACCATACGGCCACGGCGGATATCGCGAACGGCTTCAGGGATGCTGGCGAAGGACATAAAGTTAAAGGGTAAAAGGTAAAAGGTAAAAGGTAAGGATGTTCTTCATTGAGATAAAACCTTTCTCTTTTCCCATTTCCCTTTTACCTGCCATTCAGCGTACTTCGCCAAGATGTCCGCTTCTAAGTTCACAGTATCTCCGACTTTCTTAGCTCCCAGCGTCGTGTGCTCCAGCGTGTGCGGAATAAGCATGATCCGCGCCCGGTTCTTCCGGAGGGCCGCCACTGTGAGGCTGATCCCATCCACAGCGAGACTTCCCTTGGGCACCACGTAACGCGCGACCGCCGGAGGAAGCGCGATGTCCATCCATCGGCTGGAACCGGCCGGTTCCATTTTTCGGATGCGGCCCGTTTGCTCCACGTGGCCGGTGACCCAATGCCCGCCTACCCGGTCTCCGATCCGCAGGGAGCGTTCCAAATTCGCCCGCGATCCCGGCCTCAGGCGCCCCAGCGTTGTTACCCGCCGGGTCTCGGGACCTACGTCAAAGAGAAGCGTGGAGCCCGTTTTACGGGCCACCGTCAGACAGACGCCGTCGATGCTGATGCTTTCCCCCAGCCGGACATGACGAAACGGGGCGCGGATTCCGAGGCGATTACCCTCGTATTTTACTATTTTCCCGACGGCTTGAATGATCCCTGTAAACATAAGTCTTGACCGATTCTTTCCAGTTTAATGTCCTTCAGAGCCCAGGCTTTCTTCAGCTTATCAATCCCTGCGCCTTCCACGGCGGTCTTGGCGTTTTCGCCCCCGATAATTATTGGAGCGATAAACCAGACAACTTCATCCACCAGCCCCGCCTGCAGGAATGCCGCGTTCAAAGTCCCCCCACCCTCCACCAGAAGATGGGTGACGCCTTCACGGGCCAGCACGCGCGCCGCCTCGGACAACGATACGTTTCCTTTGTTGTCGTGAGCCACGGTATACACAGAATTCCCTCTGCGCTCGAGAGCGCGCCGTTTGGCGGACGGAGCCCGGGACGTCGTTAAGACCCAGGTGGGCGCTGCTTTGTCCAGAACGCGCGCCTTGCGTGGGATACGCAGAGTGCTGTCAAAAATGATCCGCTTAGGGTTGCGGCCTGTGCCATGGGCGGTTAAGGATGGATTGTCTTTGAGGATCGTGCCGATACCGACCGCCACCGCATCCACTTCCGCGCGCAATACATGGCCTCGCTTTCGCGCCTCGGGACCTGTGATCCATTTGGATTCTCCCCGCGCTGTAGAGATCTTGCCGTCCAACGAAACCGCCGCCTTAAGTGTCACGTAGGGCCGATGCTGTTTAATTCGCGTGATAAAGGCGCGATTCAATTCAGCGGCTTCCTTTTCCAGCAGGCCGCGGCTCACACGGACCCCATGCTTTTTTAGAAAAGCGAACCCCTTGCCGGAGACCTGAGGGTTCGGATCCTGCATCGCTGCGACAAGATGACGGATCCCTGCTCCAGCGACCGCGATCATGCAGGGAGGGGTTTTCCCGAAATGCGCGCAGGGTTCGAGGTTGACATACATCGTCGCGCCGCGCGCTTTGGCCCCCACCTTCTTCAACGCATCAACCTCGGCGTGGTCTTTCCCGTAGGCGTGATGATAGCCTTCGCCAATCACCCTTCCGCCGCGCACGATCACGCATCCCACCATCGGGTTGGGGTGAACAGACCCCCTTCCCCGGCGGGCGAGCTCCAGCGCGCGGGCCATAAACCGCTTTTCGTCATGCATAGAAATGATATTTTAGCTTTTTAGAGGTCGACGAAGAGGCCAGCAGTATTCTAAGATGAAGTCCTTCCGATGGCGACGATCCTGATCGTGGATGATGACAAAGATGTGGTGGAGCTGCTGCGCTTCATGTCTGATCGGGAAGGCCACCGCATTCTGACGGCCGGGGACGGGCGGGAAGGCGTGGATACTGCCGTGAAGGAAAAGCCGGATCTAGTGATCATGGACATCATGATGCCCGAACTGGACGGCCACTCCGCCACTATCGAACTCAGCCGCCAGGAAGCCACCCGCGACATCCCGGTCATCATCCTGACCGCCAAGGGCAACATGCGCGCCGCGATGGAGATGTCTCCCAACGTCGCGGCCTATGTGGAAAAACCCTTCGACCCCAAGCAGTTCAATGACCTTATCCAAAGAAGCCTGCCTAGACGGAAATAATAATTTACACTGCATAGGGGAATTGCAAATAGGCCAAACCAAATAGAGAAAAAGCGCGATAGCTTTGAGGCTATTTCACTCTTTGCTCTGAGCTGTTTGCAATTCCCATATGCCGTTGGGTTTTCTTGGGTGGGCTACTGCGTCAGGAGGGTGCGTTCGGGGTCGTCATGCCGCACTTGAAACACATTTTTTACGATCGTGTCCAGCAAATCGTCGGCCATGGCAGTTTGGGAGACCGGTTCCGGGAGTTTGCTGATGGTTTCAATATACCTTAAAGGATAGATGTCGCCCCGGTCAAACATCGTCAGCCTGTTCTTGGACATCGATAGAGTGCCGCTCATTTTGTTGCAGGCGTAGAAGTATCCGCTCTTATTCCCACTGTATTCTTTCTTATCAACGTCCAAGACGTCCGCGTAAAAACTGATATTGATGTAGGATCCCTGCCTTAACCCCTGGCAGGTATGAATAATCTCGTTTAATTTGCGTTCGGCTTCCTGATCGGAAAAACCCTGGGGTTTATACGGGGCAGACGCGCAGCCACCGAGACAGATCGCAGCGAGGCCCAGATAAGCAAGGTGTTTGATGGTGATTTTCATACATGCTCAGTTTTCCACGGAAATATCACCCCCTCAAGTAAATTAGATGTATCAATTTAACACGCACATTTATAGATGGGTTTTTGATGTAGCTTTGCTGCTGATGGGGAAGGCCGTAGGCTTTTAGACGGTTAGTGATATTCCGTTTCTGGTGTGCTGGAAAACAGCGGCCGCATCGCGTCGCAGGCACAGGAAAGGGAGGCTTGGAAGTCCGGCGGGCGGGTCGGATAGACCCAGGCTTCGATCACGGCGCACTTGCAGGAAATGATTTCTCCGTTTAGAAATGCATTCTCAATGACGCGCTCGATGCGGGACTGCTCCGGAGGAGTCAGATCAGAGTCGAATTTAAAGTGGAGGGTAGACATGAACCACGCGGCGATCCAGCGGCGTTGATTATAACAGTCCCGTGGGTTACTGGACTACTTTCAGGGTTCGATCGGCGATCGCGGCGTTTCGGCGGGTGTCGGTGACAACAACGTAGACGCGATACATGCCGGGGGAGTCCGGCGCTTTGAGACGCGCTGAGCCGGGCGCGAGCACTTCCACCTGGGTAGGATATAAAACAGGCGGTTCCACAATGAGAGGATCGCTGGCGATTCCCGTAACAAGGTACTCATATTTCAGCGGCCCGCCCTCCGGGTTTAAAACCTCGGTCTGGACCGTCAGGCGCTCAGCGGATGCCGCGGTGCTGGTCTGTAGATGAAACGCGTTAATTCTAGGGAGTGCGGGCGGCGGCTTCTCGCCCGTGTACGCCGTACGCAGCGTCCAGTAAGCTTGCCGGCGATTCTCGCCATAATTAAGGTTCCACCATGTCAGGCTTTCGGAGTTGCGCTGCTCGCCCAGGACAAACGCGAAGCCGCCAAGGCAACGGCTGCGCTCGGATTCAATACGCCGCCAAATCTCAGCGTAACTATTGGCCTTGATAGTATCGGGAGGATCAAAAGGCATGCCGTTGGCGTCCTTGCCCACGTCCCAGCCCCCCTGCGGCCCGAATTCTGTGACCAGGACAGGCTTATCGAAGCCCTCGCCCAGGGACGGGAGCATCGCTCTGTAGATGTTCATGCCCACGATGTCGAGGCTGGGCGCGTATTTCTTTAAGTCCGGAAGGTCGCGGCTGTCCGCGCAGGCATAAACGACAGGATGATTTGGGTCTTCCCGGTGAATCGCTTGGATCAGTTCTTCGAGAAACTCTCCAAAAGCTTTGCGCTCATCCGCTGCCTCTGTGAACGCGAACACCTCATTTCCAACGTTCCACATCAGGAGCGCGGGGTGGTCCTTCATCTCCCGCACATAAGACAAGATGAGCTGTTTCAAGGCTGCGCGGTGACCCGGGTCACGGTAGCTTTCGGTGGTTTTCCCGCGGATGGCATTAAGCCAGATCCCCAGATTGACTTTCAGGCCATAAGACTGGGCCTTGTCCAGGTAGGACCGCGGCGCGTCTCCCCAGGTGCGCACGGCATTTGCTCCCATGTCCCGGGCCAACAAGAGATAACCCTCTCCCTTTTCACCCACCGCGGTGTTGCAGCCCACGCCTTTAATAAAAAAGGGCTTCCCATCCACCCGCAGCTCCCATGCCGCGCCGGATTTTACGACCGACACATGTGTCGCTGATGCTGCGATGACAGGGTACGGATTCAGCGTAGGGATCAAGAAAAGACAGGCATAAAGAGGAAAGGCTCGGCGCATGGCAAAAGGATAGCTGAAGGGTTCAGGCTTACTGCAATCCGGCAAGGACTTTTTCAAGCTCGGCACTGTGCGTGGCAGGATTGACAGACGGGTTGAACCAGGCAATCTTCCCACCCCGGTCGATGACAAAGGTCATGCGCTTGGCGAAGAGCATCCCGTCCGACCCGTACAGTTTGGCGATACTTTTGTCGGAATCGGACAGCAGGAGAAACGGCAGTTTATATTTCTCCACAAACGCCTGGTGGGATTCCACTGAATCGTAGCTCACCCCATATACCGTCGCGTTGAGTTTGCGAAACGCGGCGAAATTGTCGCGCAGGCTACAGGCCTCCGCGGTGCACCCCGGGGTGTCGTCCTTCGGATAAAAATACAGCACGATCGGCGTTTTGCCGATCTCGTCTTTTAAATGGATCTGCGTCCCCGCGCTCGACGCCGCTGTGAAATCCGGCGCCACATCCCCCACTTTGACCGCCGCGTTGGCCGCGTTCACACCCATGATCAGCCCTCCCAGGAGTCCGAAAAACCGCTTCATCTCCATGACGGCATTATAGTCATAAACAGTAGTAGCGTGCTCGGAAAAGTGTCTTTGCGTTTCCAAAAGTAAGGGGGCCCACAACCCAAGGCACCAATAGCACCAGAAAAACCCTGGGCCGTTCGGACCCGAATTTTTAGCCTTTAGGTGGATTGTTTCACCGGGGCGTTTCCCTTACACTCTATCAGGTCGAGGAACCGTCACCCTATTTTTTAAGGAGCCGAATATGCTTACACCGTCAGACAGACGACCGTCGCGTCTTAAGGCCCTTCTCGCAACAACTCTTTCCAGCTTAATCGCCGTCGAGTCCGTCCAAGCGATTCCATACGGCGCACCGACCGCCGCGCCGCTTTTCCAGATTTCCTTACCCCCTTCTCTCGGCTTCGTTTCCGATACCTACTCCCCCGCCTCCGCCAAGGCTACGGCAGGCTCGCCCGCCACAGCTTCAGCGACGGCGGGCAAGCCCGACTTTATTTTTATCCAGGACCTGCACGTCAACCGCTCCGTTCAGTTCGCCATCTCCGGGATTCTGAAAAAGCTTAAGGCGCAGGGGATGATGCCGGACCATATCGCGGTGGAGGGGGCGACCGGGCCGGTGGAGATCGGGTTCATGCAGCGGTACCCGGACCCTTCTATAAGGAAGGCCGCGGCCGATTATCTCGTTCAGCAGGGAGAAATGCCGGGGGCGATGCACTTCGCGGTGAGCGAAGGGGAGGGGGGCCTCTTTGGCATTGAGACCGACGAATACTATCAGGCCAATCTGGAGATGTTCCGCCGTTCTTATAAGGAACGGGCCGCGCTCCGGCAGGAAGTGGAAAAGATCCAGGCCGTTCTTCCGAAGCTGGAGAAAGACCCGGCTACCAGCGAAAACGCCTCGATTTTAGAGAAGGATCTTGACGCCGTCAGCCAACTGATCAACAACCAGGTCACCCCGGACGAACTCTCCGCCACCCTGCGCCAGGCCAGCGCCGCGGTGGAACATTTGAAACTGGTACTACCTGAGCTGCATGCGGCACGCGGGACAACCGAACAGCGTGCGGGATTCGGGATGCGGGATTCGGGAGAAGGTGTTCTTAATGAAAACTTCCTTCTCCCGCACTCCGCACCCCGCACTCCGCACTCTGATGCACTCCGCATCCCAAACGACCTTATTGATGCCCTTTCGGCTTCCGTCAACTTCTACGCCCTGGCGCTGCTCCGCAACGACGAACTCTTTAAGAACGCCCTGGCCGTTCGCGAGCTGGGCCGACAGAAAACAACGATCGTCGTGACCGGCGGCTTCCACACCCGCGCCCTGGCCGAAGAATGCAAACGGCACGGCTTCAGCTACGCGGTCATCACGCCCAACGTCAAACGCCACGACAAGGTAGACGAGCGGCTCTATGTTGAACGTCTCCTGGATCATCACCTGACGCCTGATCAAGTTGAATCCGGCTTCGATTGGGCAGAATCGGCGATGATACAACCGACATTCAGGACACTGATGTTGTTCCCTCGAGCTGTAATTGCAGCGATCAAGCTCCGTGACTCAAGCAGAATTCGACCCCGACTTAAAGCCGCGTTATCTGCGGGTGTCACGCTTGCCCTCTGTGGTGGAGCCTGCAGTAACAATGTTACGGGGCCTTCTGCCGCCGCCCCCGGGTTTACCATCATCTCACAAGGGATATCGGGAACCACGCCGCAAGTGAATAACGATGGTGCCTTTGCGGCCTATTTCGATGTGAACTTAAATACGACAGCTGGAACTACTCTGAGGCTCACCTTCCCTTCAAGTCAAAACGGCATAAACGTGGAGGTAAGGCTTCTCCCCTCAGGGGCTAACCCGAATGACCCCGTAGGTTTGCTGCCCGGAATTTACACAATCACAAATGGACTTGTTGAAGTTTTGAATTTGCCTGCAACCCAAGGTGACGTCCAGATTTCGGTGCATTCTGGGCTGATCGCATGGGACACTTCGCTTAACCCCTCCTACTCTGATCAGGCTATACCGACATCGGTTGAGATAAGTAACCAACCGGGTGTGGCGGAAAACTTAACGCCTGCCGGGGGGGTCCTCATGGCGTCGAATCCTCCCGGTGGTTCTCTCGGGTCGCTCATGACCTTGGTACAGGATATTGAAAATGCGGTTTCTCGCAACGTGAGCGCCCAAGGTCAGACCCCCGCTGGCTCGATTAATCCGAATACTCCTGTCCGACCATTCCGCACATCGCAAGATGCCGCGCAATTTATCCGAGAGCAATTGACATTGGGCCGCGGCTTACCGGCAACCTTCCGCGTTCCCGCCACAACAGTGATTGGCAACCCGACGATGAGCGCTGACCAGATAAGAGCGATGACACACGTCGTGAGGGAAGGCGTGGGACTCTACGATACATCCCTGGCGATTTTGGCTTTGGTGCAAAGTGGGAATGTGGCCGAAGCCGATCGACTCCTTGATATCTACGCGAGTGCCTCCGGGCATTACGGAAATATGGAACTGCGCGCCTTCCCTTCAAGTGACAACGGCGGTGCTTTTATGCCGTTTCGTCAAAATGCCCATTATTTCTTCAACATCACGCGCTTAAATGGCAATTGGACGCAAGAATGGGACCAGTGGCAAGCTCACACGGGAGAAAATGCTTGGCTTGCCATCGCAGCCGCGTCGAGAGGGAACAAATACACGAATTTGTTGCGCACGATAGGCGATGAGATGATTCTCTTGCAACAGGGCCAGCCCGGAACGGCCTTCGGCGACACCCAGGGCGGTATCCGTTACGGTCCGCAGAAGGTCTACCACGATCCCGGAACCAGTGATCCGTTTTTAGAGATCAATTCTGAAAATAACGTCAGCGCTTATGCCGCTCTTCGCGCGATCGCTCGTGCAACGAACGATCCTAAATACAACCAGGCCGCCGATCGGATCATTCAATACTTTAGGGACGCTCAAATCTATAACCCCGAAACTCGCCAAATGCAGCGCGGCCTATTTAATCCGAGAACGAATACGCTTTTCATGGGCGTGGAATACCGGAATGGTCGTTGGGAGGCGCAAGATCGCTTTGCGACGGATTCAGCCGGGACCTGGACGATCTCTTCGCTTGGCCCCGTGGAAATCGACGCCTTATGGGGTGACGGGACGGCCTACAAGATGTGGCAGACCATTCGACAGCGGGCGGGTCGAACCAGCAATTTTGGGGCCGCAGGCCTAGATCAACCGATTGCGGGCGTGGATTACACCGATAGTTATTCCGCCGCCCAAGGATTAATTTCACCGGAGTGGACGGCGGGCGCGATCAATGCAACTAAAGCCTTAGCGGATTACTATCGGGGCAAAACCGTCGTTACGGCGGCGCAAGTGGCCGGTTTAGACCGAGATACCCAGACAATGACGGATTTCATGAATTCCCGCGACGATGAAGCCAACTATGCGCTCGGACCTGGGATGGCGGCACCACGAAGCGGCGCAACCGGACACGG
>Ga0207025_1032_pt1 | contig 22615 bp, 16 predicted proteins | sample Alteio_BWMinCont_45_FD_153261 | JGI IMG/M metagenome (GOLD analysis project Ga0207025, IMG submission 153261) | Enriched cells from forest soil in Barre Woods Harvard Forest LTER site, Petersham, Massachusetts, United States -... | ecosystem: Environmental > Terrestrial > Soil > Temperate forest >... | reverse complement strand
CAACAGAACGCAGCGAGAATCCTCCTAAGCTATTGCTGGGAGTTGGCACGACGACAAAAGTTACATCCGTATCGCAGACGGCCTCGACATCATTCGTCGTTGCCCTGAAACTTCCAAGCTTCCGAGCAAAGCGCTCACGTACTCCCGGCTCAGAAGTGCGAAATGTGCCTTGATTCAGATCTTTCACGAGATCCGGATCAACATCAGCACCTAACACGTCGTGTCCTGCAACACTCAAGCAGGACGCGAGAGTCAAACCTACTTTGCCTAAACCAAAGATTGAAATTCGCATCTTAGAAAGCCCCACACATTATCTCGCAGCGGCCAACAAACGCTCGATCCCAAACACGAATCAGCGAAGGCGCAACGCATTATCAGGTACCGCGGAGTGTCCCGACCAGTGCGGGTCACGGAATACTCCCGATGAGACCGCAGCCGACGTCTCCAAAAAGGCCTCTTCCACAGTATGGCCTGCCCTGAATCCGATTTCGTTTTTAATTCGTTCTCCGCTTACGCGATAATCACGCAGGTCTGGCTGCTTGTCCGTTATTTCAATCGTTACTTTGGGATAATGTTTCAAAACTAGGGCGATGAGGCCAGTTTTTTGCAAGTTCTCACCGACCACATTGTAGACCTTGCCTCTGAGCTCTTCCGGGGACCTTCCCAAGCAATGCCCGATGACCCGCGCGGCATCACGAACATGGAGGAATGGACGCCATGCTTCAGGAGCAAAAATGCGGACGGATTCGCCCAGAGCCGCTGCGCGAGCCATCTCGCTGATCAGGAGATCAAACCGCATCCTCGACGACAGGCCACATATCGTTCCAAAACGCAACACGCAAACACAGGTTCGGCTTGCGTCTTGCAGCACCGCTCTCTCAGCTTCCACCTTTGACTTAGCATATTGCGACAGCGGTTTAAGAGGAGACTCTTCGTCCGCGACAACATTCGGCATGGAAACGCCATAATTGCTGCAGGTACTGACGAAGATAAAATACTTGGTGCCACATTCACGTGCAGCCGACAAAACCTGCTGTGTACCTCCGTAATTGATCGACCACGCGGCTTCCTCGTCGATCGAACAGGCGGCCTCGCCAACGACGGCAGCTAAATGAACTGTTCCATCTACACCGCGCATGACCTTCCGAAGCAGCGCACCGTCCCTCACATCACCCTGCACCAATCGGAACCTGGGATGGGAAAAAAAAGATAAGATAGCTTCGCCACCATAGACGAGCTTATCCAGAGCTACTACGTCCATTCCTGCAGAAAGCAGATGGGCCGTTAGAGTCGCACCGATATATCCAGCTGCTCCCGTGACGAGGATTTTCACGCACTCACGCCCACAATTGTATTAAATTTTCCAAATTCGCCATATCGCAGCGGTGGCTGAGTACCGTCTAGTTGAGCGCTTATGCTTTGTCCCACCCCGGGCCGTTCGGCATCGCATCGCGCAACGGCACGAATGTGGTCCAAGGAAACCGGCGAATGATACATAAGCTCACGACACACGTAAAGCAACGCACGTGTAACTCTAGCTGCATCACAAAATGGCAAACTAGCTGCAAACCGAAACCCGGCCTAACCTTTAGGGGCGAGTAGCCTGCATGTTCAAATTGAACTGAATGCCCTTCTCTTTTTCCATGTGAGGGAAATAGGCTTGCGAAAAATCGTCGACATATGCATGTTCTGTGTCTCGCCAATTCCATTTCTCTGGACGCAAAAACCCAGCCGATAAAAGAACATCACGAAGCGATGCTTCGTCAAATGTCGTCCGGTGATAGATGTACCCGCCTCCCCCGTCGGGAATCCTTCCATAAAGTGTTCCGAGAAACCATTCCAATTTGAGCCCAGCGCCGTACAGTTTCATGATTACTGCAAAATCGGGGACGGATAACCGCAGGATTCCCCCAGGGCACAGGACCCGGCGCCATTCCCTTAGCACGTTGGGGAGCTCCTCACGATCGAAGTACTCAATTACCTGGCATGCATATACCAGGGAGGCGGACTGGTCTCTAAAGTTCACAAGCGAGCGAATATCTTGCACAAAATCGACATGAGTAAAGCGCGTGCTGTCGACGTGAAGAAAACCCGGTATGTGCCGCTTCCCGCAGCCGAGATGAAGCTTCACTAATTTCCTGTCCCCGTTGGTTCGTTTTCGTGGGGTTCGCGCGGTCATTATTCTTTTGCTTCGGGAAGAATTACGTAGGAGCGCCCTTCGACCATCACCCGCGCATAAAAGATTGGATGAACTGTAAGCGCGCGCACCAGTAATTCTTGGTCTGAGGTGAGTTCCACGTAGGTTGGCAGTTTGCTCTTCCTGTAGTACCTACCGTTGCTTTGAGGTGTAGATGGAACGCTGCCCTCTAGCAAAGCGGGTATGTACTTTCGGAACAGACGTAAGAGAAGGCGGTGAGACCTCTGAACCAGATCGCCTGCGGTGTAATTGGGCTTTATCTTAAACCGCTGCACCTCAATCAGATCGCCAGTATCGAAGTTTAGATCCATGTAGTGTATCGACGCTCCAAAATGCGTGGCCCTCTGCATAATTGCGTGGTACGCCAGATTAGCACCGCGAAATTCTGGTAACGGACCCGAATGAAAATTTACCCATCGTTTCCTGCCGTCGAATTCTGATAGTGGAATCCGATGGCCGTAAAGAAATGCAATGCCAAGGTCGTAGTCGGGGAATGTTTCGATGGGGCGGTTTTCTGTATCCGAGTAAGCTATCTCGCAAGACTGCTTTTTCAACCATCGTAGAAGCGGAGGTCCCCACTTGCCCCGAGAGACAAACACAGCACGGCGAATCTTCACTCGTGATACCTCGCGACGATAATCTAGCTTCTCAGATACGTAGTCGCACCAGTTCAGCGCCTCACTTGGTGGTTACCTTCCAAATAAACCTTGGGGACTGAGCTTTCGAAATCAGTACGGGAGAAGGTCGGCATTTCAATCTCCTGGCGAATTTAACGGCAGGCCCGCTCGATACACGGCCTTCGCGATGCGGTCCGCATGCTCCAGTGTCAAGCCGATTCCAAACGGCAGGTAGACGGCGCAATTGGTCCAGTAGTCGGCATTCGGAAAACCATTCTCCGCGAGTTCCGCGTAAGCCGGATGGTGAGAGATTGTCCGATACTGCCGGACCGCCGCTATGCCTTGCTCGTTAAGTGATGAAACCAGCTTGTCAGCCTGTGAAGTAAATACAATGTTGTGCAACGGCGCTTCGTCCCCGGGCACGCTGTACAATGATTCGCCCAATTTTGCCTGCAATGCGGCAAAGGTAATTCGGCGGCGCTGTAGGCGGGTTTCAATGTCTCCTAACTGGCAAAGGCCCAAACTTGCTTGAAGATCGGTGAAGCGAAGGTTGGTCCCTATCGCTCGGTTCAAGTTTGTCTTACGCCACTCAAGATCGCCTTGATCGATGTAAGCAGCAGCTCGCTGGTACACTTCTGGGTCGTTTGTGACGATAGCACCGCCTTGCCCGGTCGTCAAAACTTTCGGCACGCTGAAGGAGTACGTGCCGATCGACCCAAAAGTGCCTGCGGCTTGGCCGTGATAACGGTGCCCGAAAGCGCACGCGGCATCTTCGATTAGCGTGATACGTCTCTCCGCGCAGAGACGCGCCGCCTCTTCCAGGTTCTCGCCCGTGTACCCTGAGAAATTCACAAAGCAAACAGCCTTGGTTCTCGAGGAGAAGGACGCCGCAAGCCGCTCGACCGATACACAACCGGAATTTCTGTCAATGTCGACTAAACGGGGCGTTAGCCCGATGGAAGCGAAGCTATTAATCGTGGAAATTACGCCGTAAGCGGGGACCAATATCTCGTCACCGGGTTTTAAGCCAACAGCTTTTGCCGCCACGCTGAGAGCCACTGTGCCGCTGGTTGTCAGCACGACTTTGTCCGAACCGACAAACCTGGCGAGGGCGTCCCCGAATGCTTGAGTGGTACGCCCGGGCCCAACGAAACCTGAAAGTACTTGCTGGCGCAAAGCATCCGCGCAGGATGGTGGAAACCACGGCTCGCAAAGGGGAATTGAACCCCGATTGGTGACCGACTGGGTGCGTGTCATGTGAAGTCCAGCAAGACCACTATCCAGGATTAGCGCCGCCGCAATGGCCCGATGACTGAATCATAAAGCTTTGCGCGGAAGCTGTTTGGTGGAACCACTCGGTTTCGCACCCTCCGCCATTTATTGAGTATGCGCCAACTGGCCGAGTTCTGTATTGTTCCCCAGATATTTTGCAGTTCCGCGTTCTCTGCGGCAAGTCGGACCGACTCCTTCTCATGAGTCCTGATGGACTCGAGAAGCCAGTCAATGTCGTCCTGGAGCTTCTGTCTTAGAACTGCGTGCTGGTCGCGTAAGCCGTCCCTTTGCCTTTGCAGTCCGTACAGTTGACTTCGTAGTTCGTTTCTCTGGCCTTTCAATTCATCTCGCTCGCTCCGGAGTTCGTTCCTCTGGTGATCCATTTCATTCCTTTGGCGCAGTAGTTCCCCATTTTGCGCCTCGAGTTCGTTGTTTCGGTGCTCCAGAGCGCTTATCTCGCGTTGCGTTTCGTTCTGCTGGGATTGCAGTTCGTTCCTTTCGCTCAGCAATTGACTCCTTTGGGCCCGCGTCCATCCAAACGCCGCTGCGAGCGAAATTCTGGGGACTTGCTCAGCAATCGCCGGACTTGAGAAAAGATAGTTACAGTCGCCCCGGCTGCAAACTTCCGTTGCTCGCGACCACCCGGCCGGGTTCTCTATCCCGTATTCCCAAGGCGTATAGCCAACCGATTTCAGGACGTTCGCTACTTTTTCCGCCGAGGTGCATAGTAATTGAAGGCGTTCGTCAAAGCATTCGACGAGAATGTAATCGATGACATGGGCAGCGAGGCGGCGTTCCAGCCCTCGAAGCACCATCTCTTCCGCCCCTTCGACATCGAGCTTGAGTAAGCGAATTGTGTCAATATTTTCACGATCGAGAAACGCGTCCAATCGAACGACGGGAACAGAAATTGTATCCGTCGCCATTGGAATCTGGCCCAGAGAACTCAGTCCGCTTTGGCCGCTGGCGGAAATATGAAACGGTCGCGCGCCTTCAACATCAGCAAGCGCCGCGTGGATCACGTTTGCGAAAGCAAAGCCATTGAGGCCAAGATTGCGCCTCGTGCTGAGGCAAGCATATGGGCTGGCATCAAACGCATAGACACGGCCCTTAATCCCAACCAATTTGGAGAAAAGGCAACTGTAATACCCCACATGGCAGCCGGCATCGATGCAGGTATCTCCCGCGCGAAGGATTCGAGTGACGAAGTCAGTTTCCGGAGCTTCATAAACACCATCCTTCGTCAGTAAGGCACTGAGATAGTCATCGGGATCGACCAAAAGATCGAAGCCAAGCTGCGTGTGAAGAAGATTTAGGTTGCTTGCGATCGGTACCTGATTGGGGTGTGCCGCGCTCATATCCAACGGTCAGGAATACATGGCCTGTCACCAGTCCCACAATTGACCCCATCGGCTACGTCACGCCGTACTTCCTGAATAGACACGCGCAGCATAAGGTCGCACTGTAAGAAAAAGGAATACGTAGTTAGACTGCCGCTCTCCTAGACATGGGCCGCTAACTCAGGAGAAATCACGCTGGCGGCCGAACCTAGTGTCGTAATATAGCGCACACCATTGAAACGTGGCACCACGGCTTCCAAGAGGCGCCAGGGATCTACAATAACCGCTTCTTTGGCGGGCAATTGATTCATCTTTGAGTTAAACAGCTCTTTATAACCTGGCCAAGGGCAGGTAATAATGAACAATTGGCATTCGCTCCGTATGACTTCGCCCGGATCGTCGCAAATCCGGACGCGCTCTAACGGTAATTTGGACAGCGCGTTAGCGCCCGCCAGATAGTCATGCGCTAAGATTTTACGGCCATTCGCTGCAAGGCGCTCGCAAAGCCACATGCCAGGCGAACAATCAATAACGCCAGTAAACGGCTTATACGCCAAGCCTAGTACGCCCACCGTGCCCTCACCCGAGGATAGTGCTAAGACAGTTTCCAGCAGTCGTTGATTTACGTCCTCGTTTACTCTATCGGTGGCATGAGATAGCGCTGCCTCCACACCCACGGATTGAGCAATATACTGGAACAGCCGGTTGTCGCGGGGGAAGCAGGGTCCTCCAAAGCCCAAACCCGGTTTTAGGTAATCTAAGCCGATGCGCCGATCCTTGCCGATGGCTCTCAAGATCACGCTTGGATCCGCGCCCGGAATTTTGGCGCACACGCCACTTAACTGGTTCACGAAGCTGATTTTCATCGTAACTGCGCAATTCAAAGAGATCTTAGCCAATTCTGCATTGATGTTGGACATCCGCTCTATTGCCGGTGAATTAGTACACAACTGTTTGTAGACTTGCTCCAGCAATACCCCAGAGAGAGCATCCGATTCACCAATAAGAACGAAGTCAGGGCGAAGCAGGCCCTGTATAACATCGCCCAAAGCAATGAATTCAGGGTTATAACATAAGCCGAAATCTTTTCCGCACTCGCTGCCCAATACTTTCTCAAGAAGGGGCCTGAGTACACGATCCGAGGTGCCTGGCGTCAGGGTAGAGTTTACGACGAAGAGGTGACGCGGCTTTCTTTGTCGGTGAACAGCCATAGCGACAGACTCAACCGCCGGGATCAGGAAGTGGTTGCTGAAGCTGCCGTCAGGCAAGCTAGGTGTCGAGGGGACAAAAAATGAAACGTCCGATTGAGCGACAGCTTCCTCAATTTGATCCGTGGCTTTCAACCTCGGGCCCGCCACTGCAATCGTTTCCTGGAGCTTTGGCTCTTCAATAGGGGCTATCCCCTTCTTCACAGCGTCAGTCTTGCGACCATCTACATCGTAGCCGATTACTTGAAATCCGCGGCTGGCAAGCGTCGCCGCTATACACGCGCCTAACTTACCCAATCCATATACCGCAACCCGGCAAGTCTTTATTTCGCTGTGTGTCATAAACCCTCTTCGCGCCCTAGGAATCCAACACTCACTCGACCGACGCCAAGTGCTACCTCTTGTCTCACCCTGCCGCAACCATGTGACTCACCGCCGGCGGCATTATAAAGGCGTAACGCAAAAGAATTGAACAATGTTCTTTAGTCTCCCGGCCCTATGCTCACCCTACGCTTGGGCATGCGTGCTTATCGGACCTTTTCTATCGAACAGAGCTCGTCGGTAGGAACGCAGAGTAGCTTGGCCGACTCGAACGAGCGAAAGCCGGAAGTGAATTCAGAAAGTTAAGGTACCGTCTTCTGAAGCCTTTCTTTGCTGGCTAATTGAGCTCGCGCCAACAACCATTCTAACGATGGCAAGGGCGAACAGACCATGAAGATCTGATAAGAAAATAACGATTTAGAAATCCGAATTAGCATTGTATTGATCGCCAGTTGGGCCTTCGCCAGAAAACCGTCGCCAAATGCCAACGGGAACGGGGCAGGCAAACCTCGAACCTCATGAATCTGGTAACCCGCCTGTTCAAAAAGATTCCATACCGTACCAAAAGTGAAAAGGCGGGTGTGGGTTAGGTCCAATATCCCTCTGAGTCCGTAGTTAAACCAGCCGAACGCCAGGGCGAGACGGGTCAGAACGAACGCTACGTTGCCAGTACTCACGATGACCTTAACGTCGGCTTCTCCCGTCCTCGAAGACCGTAAAGATTCCAGGAAACGTTCTGGTGAGCGCAGGTGCTCGAGGACATCCAGTAACAACACGTAATCAAATCCCCCTGCGTCGAGCGGGAAGTCGGACCGGTCCAAGTCGGCTTGAAGGAAGTGTTCTAATCCCGTGTCGCCGCCGACAGGAAATTGGTCTACTCCCGTTACGTGGCAGCCTTTAGCTTTAAGGGCGCGGCTAACGTACCCGGAGGCGCAACCGATATCTACGACCCTTGACCCCGGTTCAACACGTTCAATAGTCAGCGTGTGAGGACTTTTAAACCCAAGTTTCGGCCGATAGAGAAGATTATTCTCAGTCGTCAGGACTACATCAAACTTGCGCTCGTACAGTATGCCAAGGTCCTGGGCGCGCGAAAGTAGCGTCGCCTTGATGACATCCAATCCATATCTGAGCCCGTTAACGTGACAGATCTCGTCGCCGTAATAGGTGGGAATCGGCAACTCCTTGATGCGAAGTCCTGCCCGAAGGAGTTGAATAATAATTTCTGTGTCGAAATGGAAATCGTTTGTATTCCGGTCAAATGGCATTCGTTTCAGCGCATTTACTGAATATAAGCGATAACCAGAATGAAATTCGGAAAGTGAAGTCTTCAAGAGGCGGTTTTGAATCCCTGTCAAGATCTTGTTCCCCAGATACTTATACAGGGGCATTCCCCCCTTCAGTGCTGCGAAGCTCGACATCATTCGGGATCCGAACACGGCGTCGGCTTTGCCTTCAAGCAGAGGGAGAAGCAAGTCCGGAAGGCATTCAGGAGCGTACTGCCCGTCGCCATGGACTAGCGCGACGATATCGAAGCCGTTTTGGATCGCGTATTTAAAACCAATTTTCTGGTTGCCACCGTAACCTTGGTTTACCGGATTGCATAAAACAGTCACCGGGAAAGGCACTTGACCTGTAGCCCCGAACTGCCGGGCACGTTCGAATGTGCTGTCCCGCGAGGAGTCGTCAATTATTAGAATTTCAGTATCGTACTCCGAAAGCGAAGGTGGAATTCTGCGGAGGACCTGCTGAATGGTGCGCTCGGCATTATATGCAACGATGAAGACCAACAGCCGCATTTGCATTCGATTTCCAGGGGCGCCAGCCGTCGACTATACGAAAAGTCCCTTTGACACGCAAATTCAAGATGCACGGTGACGACACTCATAACCACTATTCGCAGCAACTTCAGGGTTATCGTCCGGTAGCGGTCTTTTGCCGGATCACGGTGGGAACAGTTGGCAACTCAGATGGAACCTCGAGAAGTAGGGCTTTATCTAATAGTGAAGACGAACCCGGCGGCTCCTGCACGACAAGTCTGACTTGCTTTGCGTCGCTAACGGTCCAGTTTCCGTACAATACCCATCCGTCCTTCTGGCTCAGCAATTCTCGGCCGTCCGCTAGCATGAGATAGCCTTCGCGCTGAATGAAAATCCTCGGAGCTGTATCTTGTTCCGTAGGTTTCACCCAAATTGAGAAAAATACATAAGCAGGTTTGGCGCTCCCGAGACTGACAAAAGGCGAAGCCAAATGGTCACGCGTATCGCCCGACATGTAAAGGCCGCAGCTTTCGCCCGCTAGCAGACAAGTTGACTGAACCCTCAGCCCTCCAGAACGACCGTACCGATTAACTTCCCATTCGATCGTGCTGTCTAGATCCGAGCGAAAGAGCAGGTGAACTGCCGGACCAGCCAACGACACCATTGGGTCCGCTTGAGTTCCTAGACGTATCGCTTCGGGCCAGCCCTCTGGACTGACGTCGACATCGCCAGTAGTTAGAGCCCCGTGGGTTTGACTTTGTTCGAGCTTGACGAAAATCATGTTCCAGCCGATCGGTCCCCCCTGTATTCTCCGTTCAGCGACAAGTTCTGCCGTTAGTCCCAATTTGTGCAGAGCGGAATCTGCCTTCAGAAAAGCGTCATTCTCGTTTGAAAGAATGACCATGTGCTTGTTGTTTGCGGGGATTTGATAACTATCCCCACCCTGATCTAAAGAAGGAAATCGCTCATTCACGAGACTATAGCCCCAAAGATAAGTCGAGGCTATAGCGCGGTAGAAATTACCCATCGGTTCATTGAGCCGATACCAAAACAGCAAGTTCCCGCTTGGCTCAACACTGCGAACAGTTTGTACGCTTTGTACGATAGCGCCAAGTCCGTAATTGGAAGCGTCCGCATCGAGTACGCGGAAATACCCGCTCGCGGCACTACCTAATCCAACCGCGGCACAAGCCAAAGAACAAAGCAGCACACTTTTTGCGGGATGCTCTTTTACGGACAGCAGCACAATTCCCAAGAAACTAAGCGCGAGAAACAGCGATAGGGCGTTTGAATTCAACCAGAAGTCGAGCCGGGAAGTTGGTAGAAATCGATAGGCTAAAAAAGGTGTGGCGATGGCTTCGCAAGTGACAAGGGCAAAAAGACCGAAACTCAATCGCTCAATTCGAGGGCCGATTTGCGCTCCGAGTGCGAGGAAGAGGGGAGGTACGAGAAAACTCGCATAGTACAAGTATTGTAGGACCGGAGTACCTTTAATTTCTACAAGCACAAAGATTAATACACAGCTCAAAAAGTACAGCTGAAGAAGCGCTAGCGAGCGGCGACTTCGATCAAACCGAAACTTCCAGAGAAAAGCCAGACAGCTAACAAACGCCAGACTTGGCATCACAAGCCATGTAGCTTGTTTCCACCACAGTTGGAAAGGGCGTCTCCAGGGATTAGTTGTTCTTGCGAGGTCGATTGCTGTTCTTACAGAGGGTCCATAAAATAGGAAGTCTCCGCCAAGTCTATAATTCACCATCCCAAGTAAGATGGTAATGACGAGGAAACCCAACGTGACGTGCACAATACCTAGTGAGAATGAATGGCGGCGCCCTCCTCGGTTCGCGGCAAAGTAATAAAATAGCAGCGGGGGGGTAAATACCACAAGAAACAACTGGGAATAGATCATCGCCCCATAGAAAAGCCCGGCGAGCATCAGCCAGTTCCACGCTCGCTCGTTTTTTGACGCCAGGGTTAGCGCGAGCGTCGTCAACAGAAAATACGCGATTCCCGCACCGTCTACGTAATCCCAACCTACCGCCCAAAGAAAGTAACCGTAACCGCCCATCAACAGTGCCGCTACTAGGGCGGCCCGACGACAGGCCATATGTTTCAGTGTGAAGTAAAGTGGCAAAGCCGCCGCATAGTAGACTCCTACATGGAGAATGTAGTCGGCGATCCGAGGTTGGAACAGCTTATATGCGATATATCCTGGGAGTATCCAAGATAGGCGACTGCCGTAATAGGTTCCTCTGAAAAGCTCCAAGTGCTTCCGCAAATCCAGGAAGAAACCAACATAAATCCAATCGTCGATCCAAGGGTGCCCAAACACGTAATCAGAAATCCAATTGGCGCCAACAGAGAAAAGCATCCAAGGGAGCAGCAGGATCAGAAAAATGCCAAAATCGGCTCTTGACAGGCGCGCTCGCCAGTAATCTCCGAGAAAAACCCGCGGCAGAGTCACTCCAGAAGTCCTAATTCTCTCGCCTCCACTCATCTTTATTTCTCCGAGGTCGCCGATGGAAGCGAGTGAGGGATTATGCAAATCACGAGAATATTACCTTATCGGACAGAGACGAAGAGCCGCCGGCTTACTTATTTAGGTCGAGTGGCGGCCTATCACCCTGAGCCCGCGTCTCGTCACCGGGCTCCGTTGATCGGAAGTTGAAAGCAAAGAGGTCGACCTCGCTGTCACCGCTCCCGAATGCTTGGATCATTCGAAATCTTTTATCTTGATATGGGTCTGTGCCTTCTCCAGGGTGCATCATATCCATTACCGTCTTCATCCCATACCTGTCAGATTGCGTCACGCAAGCATATCCTTGCCTTCCAGTCAGGGTCGACGCATCGCCCCACCAAATTACATGCTGTCTTCCATCAAGCACATACGAGGGCACTCCTACCTCGAGTGATTGAAGCCAAGTATAGAAAATGCCCGGGTTAAAACAATAATAAGCCGTCGCGATCATGGAGTTTGGTTCCGCATTCACTCTCATCCATTCCGTCGCTTGGCCTACGCTCTGCATCCGCCTTTCCTTAATTTGTACGTCGAGAGCGACCCCTCGTGGCCCCGAGGTCAAGGCGCCGAACAAATAAAGCAGAAGAACGCAGAGAGCGATACCACACCAGAGTTCTGAGCGAGGCCATTTCCGATTCACCACTGCAAACAGCTTAGCTATCAGATAAGCGCAAAGGATTGCATAGAAAGGCAACCACAGAACGACATGATGGGGTGCAGCCGCCAAGTCAAGTGGCTTGGACACAAAGAAGATCGCCGCCCCAACTAAGATAACCAGCAACTTCCTATCCCCAGAGAAAATGACGGCCAACGAGCCGAGTATCAGCAGTGCGAGAATGACTTTGTCAGGGGCAATAGACTGCATGTAAAAGTTTACGAACCACATAATATGAGGGATGAGCGGCATTCCCACGTGGGCGTAATCCTTATAAGAGGCGTTGTAGCTCGCAGCACTGGCGACGAGATAGCGGTACTGCGTGAACACGGTCGGGGTACCGATGAAGAACCCCCCTGCACATCCTGCGAGCAATACGAAAGAGTTCCAATCCGTTACTCGGATAACGAAATGCCTCAGCTTAGGAACGTAATAAGTGATGCAGCCTACGATCGTGGCGGCAAGCATAACTCTTACGAGCTTCAACATAAGAGGCCGTAACTGGCCTATGGAATTTCCGGCAGTTGCCTGCGCAAAGTATCTTGATTGCAGAACTACTAAGATCGTAATTCCCCCGGTTAGCATCAGAAGCAATGTGCTTTTGCAGAATCGTTGAGCAGAGGCCATATTGGCGGTACTTGGCCTCGGTGTGGTCCAAATCAACAAAAGCAAGACTGGCAACGAAGCGACTATTGAATGGAGCCTCGCTCCGGCTGCGAGGCCAGCCATTACGCCAGCGACGAAAATAAGGAGTCGCTTTGGTGAACCGTTCTCGATCGATTCGAGGCTCAGGAGCATCATCAATATCGCCGCTAGCATGAACGACATCGAAAGGGATTCTGTTCGAATCATCGAGCTAGTGCCTGTATAGACGGGGGACATCATCAGGATCAGAGTGGCGACGCAGGCCCCCACTCGGTTCGTCAATCTAGAACCTACAAGAAATGTCAACGCTAAGGAACAAAAGTAGAAAAGGAGCATAAGCCCGCGCATGAAAATAAATAGCGCTGGCAAATGAACAAAAGTGAAACGCTCCAAGCCGCCTGGTGACGCAACCAGCGGTAAGCTCCGCCAGGCCATATAGAAAAGGGCCCAACCGATGGCGGCTAGGCTCATGAAAGGAGTACCAGGCTGATCGAAAAAATGTTGGTGAAAATCAAAGTGGAGGAATCGAATCACTTCGGCAACATAGACGTATTCATCCGAGTTATAGAACCATGTCCGGAAGAGCAAAGGCCACATATAGTAAAGCGCATATGCCATTAGGACGGCTAAGTATGCTGCGGAGAGGGAGTTGGTATTTCCTAGGGCGTTCGATAACTTACGCAGTGAAATCCTGGAATGAGTGATCCCCTGTGATTCAGCTTGCTCAATCTCTCTTGGCATCCCCATCCAATTAAACTGATGCCTGGTTCTTGTGGTCGTGTAAGGTTGACAGCTTTGCCACAATCAGCATGTGCCAGCCCAAGCGGCGCTCCAGCCAGCGGAACCACCGATCCGGTATCCAACGAAAATACCAATTTTTAACATAGCGATATTGGACATAGTCTGAAATTCGATACGGGAATATATGGTCTTTAGCGATACTCACGATTTCGAATTCGTGAAGCAAAGCGCGCGCTTCCCGATGAGAGTAAATATAACTAACCGGCGAACCAATTTCCGCCTCTGAGTATTTAGCCGCCAAGCGACGCCAATTCCAAGGCTCCCGCCAGGCGTGACGGAAGTATATCCACCAAACTTTCCAAGAGTGCCGAGCATAAACCATGATCCGAAGTTCGCCGCTCGGCTTGAGACGAGTGGCGATGGCTTTAACAACTCGCTCTGGGCTCGGTGTGTGATGGATTACTCCAAATGAATAGATCAGATCAAACTTTTTGTTTGCCGGAAGAAGCTGTTCTAACTCCTCGGCGTTGCCGTTAACGAGATTAGCTTGGAGATCTTCGAGTTCCAGTCTATTCTTCGTGATCGCCAAACTCTCAGTGGAAAGTTCCACGATCGTAAGGTTGGCGCCGTTCCGGGCGAAGTTCACAGAATCGGTTCCAATCCCGCAACCTATCTCTAGAACGTCCCTCCCACTCCATTGTGGGAAGTTCGCGAAGCTCGGGATGTGAGGCTCGACGAAATACTTACGCCTCTCGACCTCATCAAAATAATCTCGAGTGCCAATAGGCTTAGGCGAATGTCGTATGTTGCACGGCCGCTGATCCCAATATTTCTTCACATCTTGGACGGTTGCCATCTGTCTTTAATTCACTCGCAAGACCACGAGTCGATGATGGACATAAACTGTTTTGAGATCCATCGTACCGTTCCGTTCGGTCTTGCTGACTCGCTGCTTGAAGTAGGATGGTCCCATCAGGGTTTCACGCGTAGCGGCCAGAGGCGAACTCCGGCGCCGTTTGAGCCGTTGATAAAGCGCTCGTAAGGGTGGCTGCCGAGTGGCGCCATCTGGTTCGCCAACATAGCATTTTGCGAATGATTCTTTAAATTTCGTATACAAGCTCACGTATTGGCTACAACCTATCAGAATGATTGAACTTCCAGGACGCAAGCGAAGCCTCGGAAGCACGGGTTTCCAGAGTGAAGTCATTTGACTTTCCCACTCGCGCATGTCGGTCGTTTCGGTGAATAGGCTGATCTCTTCCCCCGCTTGGTAATCATTGATCTGGTTCTTCGCAAGCCGTCGCTGCACGCTTTCCTGCAATAAGCGAATACGCCGCGCCCAGTATTCGGGACGATTATAGTAGAAGTCCACGAACAAAACGTCCGGTTCCGCCGAGTCCGCTTGGGCTGCGAGGTCGGTCACGTCGCGAATGGAAATTCCCGAAGGTGACACATCTTCCCAAATGCGGCGAATACACTCTAGCGTGGCTGGACTCTGTCCAACGTAGGCGACCAGCGATTCTGGCGGCGTGAGTTCAAGATTTCCCCGAAGATAAAGCGTGATTATGGCCGGATCGTAATGGGCGAGACGATGTACCGGTTGTATTCCCCAATCAGGCTCGCGGGTGAGCGCGAGGTCTCCATTCGCCACACAGGATGAATCCGACAAGGCGATCCGTTGCGTTTGGACCTTCTGGCCTAGCACAAATACTGGCAACCGAACGGCTTTGAGTCCCCAATTCTCATCGTTCGCCTCAATATCATCCTGGTGAAATACTTTCTTGTAAAGATCGTTATGAACGATCGTTCCGATATTCTTGGCCCATTCGCCGCTTAGATAGTGATCCTGGTGGAGAACCCAAAGCTTTCCTAACAGGTGATCCGTGCGGCCCCCATTAAGCAACCACATCCGTTTCGCAAGATTCGAGTCCGAGTGCAAATATTTGTTCATTGATTCATCAAAGCCGCGTAACCGGAAGAAATAGCTGCGGGGCGCAAGCTGGAAATCTCCTGGTGCGTCGAATAGCAAATATTTTTGGAAACGCCAATCGGGCACCGTCTCAGCGACTGCTGCTTTGTGCGATACGAGCCAGTCCCGGGCAGCAGCCATATTCGCTTTAGGATCTGTTCGACAGAAGGAGGACCAGACGCTTTCCGGAATATCGAAGCGAGGCATCTCGTAAAAGCTGTCGGGCAAATCCTTGACCAGTTCAGCTAAGTTTCGCCACGGCGAGGCAAGAACCAGAAGTACATCCGGGTTAGTCGAAAGTATCCAATGATTCTGGGGATTAGACCGGACAATGGCGGCATTACGAGAAACATTCTCAAGGATTGGCAGAGGCGAATCTGCCTTACATTTCTCGTGGAGATCATGGGAGATGCGAATGACCCTTATGAGGCTCAGCGCTTTGTCAGTCAGCGTATCCCAGATCGATTCGGGCAATGTAGGCAGATGGTCCGGAGTGTTGTAGTCAACAAAAATAATCTCATCATCGTTCGAAAGTACTTCGGCGAGGCAATTGAACCCAAGTGCCGTTCGTTTAGGTAAATTGAAACCATAATTGTCATTTCTTCCATACGTCACTATTGAGATCATGGCGCGACTGCAAGTTTCCTTGGGGTAAAGGGGCTTGCCCCGAAATTTTCGGCAGGCAAGCCCCAACCTTAATGGAGGTTAGGATTAGCTGAACTCGGGAACGTTCCCGCAAATTTTCGTGACGCGCTAGTTATATCGGCCTGTTCGCGCGTATACGAAAGGACACATTCTAAGCACCCAAGGGCCCAAGAGCAACTGTCGACATCAGGATCGCCTTAATCACTCTTCCCGGCGTTTCTTTGGCCACATTAGTGTATAAACTTCGGATCGGAAATGTAGGCGTCGAAATGGACTCTGTGTGAAAATCGCGATTCATAATCACTATGCGGGCCAACAGGTAGCCGAGACGGAGTTTTCGCGAAGGATTTGCTTTGCGGCCCGCAACATCGGTTGGGAGGCAGTTGAGGTTGCGTCGTCCACAGAAATAAATCTATGTAAGCCCGACTTCGTAATCGCGCTTGCCTTCCGCACAGCCAAACTGACGAAATTCCCGACCTATGGATCGATGGTGACGCCACCAGCCTTTTTCAGCCACGACGCCCAATTCATTAAAAACATAATCAGTTACGATGGCTACCTTTGCTCCTCGGAGCACATAAAGAGGTGGCTAAAGGACATTCTGTATCTCACGCCAAAGGAGCACTTCATTGCTCCATGGTTTACGAGCACTCATCATGTTCCCTATCGCCCGCCCCAGTTCACTTCGCCGCGCCTGCTGTACACAGGAACGAACTGGGACGGCCCTCGATATGGCGCACTATTCGAGCGCCTTGACTCTGAATCTTACCTGGATGTCTACGGCCCTCAGGGCGCATGGTCGCATCTAAAGCATTCCTATCGGGGGTCCTTGCCGTTCGATGGCGTGAGTATTCTGAGTGCTCTAAACAATGCAGGTGTGGGGTTGTGTCTGCACAGACCAGAACACTCCGATGCTGCGACGGCATCTTCCCGGATTTTTGAGATCGCTGCATCCGGCGCAATCGCGATCTGCCAAGAACACCCTTTCGTCCGGGATGTGTTTCAGGATGCCGTTCTATATCTTGAACCCACAGATGACGTGCCACGACTTGCGAGTCAGATATCGGAATATATGCGATGGATTGCGGAGAATCCCGACGACGCTCTCAAATTATCCCGGCAGGCCTACGATATTTTCGCTCAGAGCTACACCCTGGAAAAGCTGCTATCTGGGTTGACCCCACGTCACCAAGAGCTCGTCGCAGCAAAGACTTTCTCCACAAATAGTTCTCCCAGTTTGCGCAAAGCCTCGGGCCAGGAGAGCGTCCAATTTATCGTGAGAGTTGGCGATCGGGGAGTAGACTACGTCCAGCGCGCGCTGGATAGTATTGCGTGCCAGACCTACGGGAAGGTGGGTGCAGTAGTAGTTCAGTACAAGGAGGTTCCTCACCTATCACAAATTCTCGATAAATATGACCATCACCTGCCGGTGCAACTTGTACAAAGTTCCTATACTGGCTCTCGAAGCACCCAGCTGTGGGATGGCCTTAGAGCCGTGTCTTCTGAATATTTCGGGATCTTGGACGACGATGACGTCATTTATCCGAACCACGCGCATTTGCTCGTGCGCTTGCTCGAGCGATTTAATGATTGCGGGATTGCCTACTCGGGAGCCATCCGCGTATGGGAGCCTGATCTCTCCGCTGGCACTTCGAGCGAATTGCGGGCCGAGCCAGCAGAATTGATCTATTTCGAACCTTTCGATCTGGGCCGACTTGTGGCACTAGACAATTTCATAACCTCTAACGCATTCATTGCCCGCAGCTCTTTTCTCAAAGATCTATGGGACGATCCTCAACTGCCTCTGTTAGAAGATTTATTCTTGTTGTTATTTCTATGCCGTAAGACCGACTTTGTTTTCAGTTATGAAGCTAGTAGCGAATTTCGTTGGCGAGGGCACAAAACCGACAATTCGATTTGGATTGACAGGCAGAGCTGGGCGGCGGCCAGTGAGCGAGTTAAGAAGCTTCTTTGGCAGCAACGTTATTCCTCAACTCAAGAGGTGGGATCTTCGAGCCTTACGCAAGTAGAGAGCAGACTGAAAACAGTCGAGAGCAGGATGCTCGAAACCGAAAACCTATTGGCGCAAACAAGAGCTAAACTCGACACGTCAACTACCCGACTAGACCGCTACTTGAATCTTCCTTTCCTCAACGCGGTTCGTCGGGTCCGGCGCATGCTACTTGGCTTGCCCCCTCCTTCTGAACCAAAATGAATTAAGGTGATAATACCACGACTCCGGCGCACCTGATGCGTCTCCGAAGAACTCTGCCTTGGAATAAACGATTCCGATATTTTCGCTCGCTGTGAGTATGTCTAAAGCCTCATCTCCTCTCGGTCGCTGCTACTTCTTGAGCAAGGGGACTGTAACGAGCACGGAGACTCTCGAATTGCCTGCTACGAACGATCCCGGATCGGTGAAGCAAAAATCGACTTAGCAAGATCAGGATCTTGAGACCATAAACCACGCTTTGCGAGAAACTCGCAGAAGACGCTTCAGGGAAGTAGCGTGTCGGTACTGCAATCTCGGCAATTCGAAACTGGGCTGCCACCGCCTGCGCGACGATGTCCTGGTCAAAGATGAAACCGTCAGAGTTCATGCTGAAATTAACCGCCTCAAGCAGCTCGCGACGAAAGGCTCGATATCCCGTGTGAAATTCAGTCTGATCCAGGCGAAACACCCGGTTTTCAAGCATTGTCAGGAACCGATTTGCGGCGTATTTCCACCATGGCATCCCTTGCTCAATAGCAGATCCAATTTTCAGCCTGGATCCCAGAACAAGATCAGCTTCTCCGCTAATAATGGGCGCAATGATTTCCGGAACCAGCGTAGGATCGTACTGATAATCGGGGTGAACCATAACGATAATATCGGCAGCAGCCTTTAGCGCCTCCGCGTAGCAGGTCTTTTGATTGGCTCCATAGCCATAATTGCGATTGTGTACGAATACGTGCAAGTCTAAGGAGCGCGCTACTTGAAGAGTCGCGTCTGTAGATCCGTCGTCTACGAGGATGATCCGATAGATATCATCCTTGGGGAGCTTCTCGTATGTCATACGAAGCGTCCGTCCGGCGTTGTAAGCAGGCATTACGACTACGATTTTAGGCTTCATGCTTGCTCCTGCGAGCTACAACAACGAATTGATAAGCAAACAGGCTCTTCCAGATGCGCGCTAATCTCGCGTTCGCCGAGTGTGCCAGCTGAAAAATCGGGCCCTGGTAGCGCTCGGGAATTAACAGGGGTAAAGGTATCGGAGTTGATAGTAGCTTAACGACATCGAAGTTGGCTTCCTGCAAAAACGTTCGGAACGAATTGAGCGTGAAAAATCGCATATGCGTGCGATCCAAAATTCCACGATCCGCATATTCGAACTTCCCTAATAGTAGCTGAATACGCACCCAAATATTCGCTACATTGGGAACCGAGACGATCACTGTCCCATCGCTCCTGAGGTGTTCATTTATCATCACGAAGACTCGAAGCGGATCCTTGAGGTGTTCAAGAATATCGCCATAAACGATGACATCGAAGGGCCCCTTGAGGGGCGGCAGCGGACCATCCAAATCCGCAACGAGCACCTCTGAACACGCTCTTGAAGCCGCAGCGGCTAGGGCTGCATCACCCTCTAGACAGGTAATCTCGTATCCACGAGAGCTAAGTCGCTCAGCTAGGTAGCCAGTAGCGGCGCCGACATCAAGTAATCGTCGTCCTTCGCCTTCACGGAGATGCGAAAGAATTACCGAATGGCTTGAATACGGATCGCCTTTGAATTGATAGACAGACGTAGCCATGTGCGCCCGACGCGAGCAAGAATCTTCTCAGGATGGATAGAAACGAGCAAGAGTGTACCCCAACTTACGATTAGCAACGCCGGCCAACCCTCCGGCTGATAGGAAAATCGAAGCTCATTATTCCCAGCGTGCACCCGGACTGCCCGAAATATAAAATTTCCTGCAAGTAGCTCGGCGGGTTTGTTGTCCAACGACACGTGCCAGCTTGACGCCCACCGATCGGTGACTAGAACCCACCCGTCATCTGGGCAAGAGATCTCCAGAATTAACTCATTAGGCCGATATCGAATTACTTTCGTACTGACGCGCTTCGCCGCTGGCAGTGTCGAAATATCGTCAATGCTCTTGCCATCGCTGGGAGCTGTGGCTCCAGATCTAAAGAGTCGCAACATCTCCTCTCGCGAATGAATCAGTAGGATCGGTGCACCTAATTGTTCGCTCCTTTTCAAAAAAGCCTCGTATGCAGAATCAGTCGGCGCTGCCATCACTACGTTCGTAGAGAACCAGATCCGTTGGTCGCCCGTGCTCATCGCTTCCAAAGTCATTCGCCGCCAAATAAAATCAATCTGAAAACGATTGATCAGTGCGGCGTAGTTCTCGAAAGTTGGCATTCGGAGCGGAATGTTCATGCTATTGAACTGTGGACCAATCCAGCCAGGGGGACGGGGCTGCCTTTCGAGGCCATGTGGGCTGAGGTCAAGGGTCGTGTCATGCTCGGCGTCAATTCTTCTCCACGCCTGCTGCTCGGCGCCTCGATCGAAAATCGTCGCCGCTGCAAGCCTGCAGGACAAAGCCGCGTCGGGAATTGCGACACTTGCGAACAAGAGAGGCAGTAGCTTCCTCCGGTTACCTTTAAGGAAAACGAAATAGGAAATCGCAACGACACCGAACCACACCCCGATCAGATGCAGGACCCCTTCACGAAAGTGATTTCCAAGGTGTTCGACACTTCGAGCGACAACGATAAAACAAATGGCAGAGCTTAGCGCGAGGATCGTGGCAACGATGGCTAACCTCTTCCAGATGTCCGTTGAAACATTGCTTATAGCCTCATGGAGATCCTTGGTCGCGAGAAGGGCGAGCAAAGCTATCGAGAACATTGCGTATACACGAAACAGTGCCGGATTCCGAAAGTATCGCATTGGAGGTAGCAAATCGTATAGCCAGCCTCGCAGGGGCAATGCCCTTCCCAAAGCGCATCCCAAAAAAAAGAGAGCCACTACCGCGAGCCACCAGCGCCATACAGACCGTGGCCGGGAAGCTAAGGCAAGAAACCCAAGAATGGTAGTACATGCTCCCAAATAAACACTGCTCATTGAAACGTCGGTGTACTCCCAGAGCCGTGAATTGTAGATCTGTAGGATAGGAAGGTAAGGGCTGGCAAAAGTCGCCAAGGCTCCAGGATGGAGCGCCTGCGACTCGACGGCCTCTACCCGAGACCGAACACCTACGCGGTCACTATATCCCCGGCCTTCGGTAAAAAAGGCGTAGTACGATGGCAAAAAAATAGCTATCCCGGTGACGGCAACCACGGTCAAAACCACAAATGTGAAACCAAGTGCAGGCCGTGAAACAGGCGTTTGTGCCGGCATTGTCGTTGTTGCGTCTTGCTCTCCGAGGCGTGCACAGCCCCATCGTCCAAGAGCCCACAAAAACACAAACCCAGCACTCAAAATTGTGAGCTGTGGATAGCCCGCGAGTGACGATAAGCCCCAGAGAGATCCGGCTTCAAAAGCAGGCCTGATTCGACGTCCTTGAAGTGCCACATCTAGGCGCCAAAGAATAAGAGGCAAGAACGAAATCGAATATAACGATGAGATATGTTGTGCGTTTCCGGTATAAAAACCTGAGAACGCGAACCCTAGCGCAACGATGAATGCACCCCATAAAGGCACGCGCAAGTGGCGCGCCAGGACTAATATTCCAAAGGGGCCTAAGAACCAAATTAGGAGCCAATAGAGCCGAAAACTCGCTTCGTTTCCGCCAAAAACACCTCCGATCAGCACGGTGACAGGCGAAAACGTACCGAGTTCAGGTTCGGCGAAGGCCGGAGTACCGCCACTCGTCCAAGGATCCCATAAGACGAACTTGCCGGCACGAGCATGATCGGCGATAAGGGTGAAATAAGGGCCAAAATAATTGAGCGCATCAAAGTGGGGAGACGCGGTTCCTTTGACCAGTTGGCCGTTGACGGCAAGAAAGGTAATCAGCAACGCCAGGATGCTCACGGGCCAAGAATACTTTCTTACGAAATGAGCTAGGGGCCGCACCTAGGTCTCACTTGTTTGATACGGCTGGTTGGCACCGTGCATCCGAATGCTAGACGGACGAATCATGGACTCGAGCTTGCCCTTTGCGTAAACCGCGCCCTATAGACCAGAGGCGGACTGCTTCGAAGAACGGCACGAGCGGCAAGAATCGAAAATATCCCCGACGAATGAAGAATAAAGACCGTCCGCAGCAGGAACGAAAGAAATCTCGCGCAGCGGCCGTAAAGCTATCGTTTCTAGAAATATATGGGTTGATTATTCCGTATTGATACTGCATTGCCATCGTTGCTACTCCATCTCTCTCAAATCGCTGAGCCCAGTATTTGAAATTGATTGGATGACTGTGATAGGCGCTTGCCTCCGGAACGTACAGGATCTGATCCGGCTGGAATTGCATTCGCCATACGAGGTCCTCGCTGGACGTAAGCGTTTCGTCAAAAGGATTGGTTAACAAAACTGTTCGCCATGCAGCGCAATTCGCGTTTGAGAAAAGAGCAACGGGCCTCTTCGTTCTGTCCGGTGGGAAAGCAGCGCGAAGTCCTAGCTCTTCAAAAGGGTTTATGGCTTTCCTCGGCTCTTGCCGGCCATAGGTTGCCACAAGCTCACGATTCGATCGGAGCGGTTCAACCAGATTTTTTAGCCATGTGTGCGTCGTCGGCGTGCAG
>Ga0207025_1031_pt1 | contig 23729 bp, 20 predicted proteins | sample Alteio_BWMinCont_45_FD_153261 | JGI IMG/M metagenome (GOLD analysis project Ga0207025, IMG submission 153261) | Enriched cells from forest soil in Barre Woods Harvard Forest LTER site, Petersham, Massachusetts, United States -... | ecosystem: Environmental > Terrestrial > Soil > Temperate forest >... | reverse complement strand
AGCGCTGAGAGTGGCACCAAAACGGCAAGCATATTTGCATAAGTAAAATCACCAAATCTGCTCGGTTCAATAAAGGGTGCCTCGACTTTGATAACTCCGCTCCAGCACAATGCCGCCAATAAGGAAATGACTGAAAGTACGATGCCAGTACGCTTCACGCCGAGCATATTGCGGTGAAATCCGTAAGCAATGTTTTCTTTGAGTAAATGGGAGTATTTCTTCGGATCCCGAGTCTGTTCCATCAACCATTTGATACCCGATTTGTAGAGGTTATCGGCGCCTTCCGGATCTGCGGCTTCCTCATCCGAAGTGGGGAAGGTTTTGTTGATCCCATTAGCAAGAACACCGTGGTATCGCTCTATGGTGACGGGATCGAGTGATGATTCCCGATGACGCAAATAACGGATAGTTGGCGTGCCGCCCCATCGTATCCATATTTTCGATTGGACTGCAACGCCAGCGGTTCTCGCCCACCTTGCAAGCCAGAAAAGTGCACCGCACGTAACCAGCAATGACACGGTTGCCGATCCGATGGTAGCTTGCGGCCCGAATTTGCAAACCAGCACTACCAGTGCAGGCGCAAGCACCAAAAGCGCTGGTGATAAACGAGCCTTGAGGTCGTAAGGATCAAACAGTTTAGTAAGGATAACCATGAAATTGGCCTCGCTTGCGTCACGGCAATATTGCCTCGCGTAAACGTTGGGGCGGAAGTGAAAAGTTCAAGTGGTTGCCAAGAATATTTTTGTCCGTCAGCAAGTTACCTGACGCCTTGGGATTACCCAATTTTTTTATTTAATTCCAAGTAAGTTCGCAATTCAGTCACAATACTTTGCTGCGCTCCAGCTTTGGCCTCGGCAGCGGCAACTTCAAGCTCTAACTTCCTAAATTGGCCTTTGAGTTCGGATTCTTTAATATCTGACATTGCAAGTTGTTCGCGCAAAACGGTATTTTGTGCTTCCTTGTCGATGGCACTTGCCTCGAGCATTTTGAGCTGCTGCTCGACCGCTCGCAATTGATCTAATTTCTTTTCGATTTGGCGATATTGTGTTTGTTGGTCAAAGAGATCTTTTTGAGCATGTGACAGATCCGCGACTAGTCGTGCGCCCTCCTGATTCAAACGTGTTACGTCATCTTGCTTGGCCACTACGCTTAGCTGCAACTGGCGCATTTCGGTCTGCATTTGCTGAATCTGTTGCTCGTGCCGACGCTGGTCCTGATCGCGTTGTTCCTTGACTGATGATCGGTAGTGCTCCAACGCGTCACGTGCGTGCTGATGCTTCTCTTCAAGAGATAGGCGGTGCTGTTCATTTTCGGCAAGCCGCTCCTTTAAATCCGTAACCTGTTGCTCCAGCAGACGACGCGCGACCGTTTCACGATGCAGTTCTTCGCTGGTAAATTCATGCGTGCTTCTGGCTTGGAGGGCGTCGGCTTCGACCTGCTTCAGTTTGGTGCTTAAACTGATCAGCTCGCGCTTTAACGCGTCCACCACCTGTTCATGCCGGAGATCGTTGTCGGCATTTTGCGCCTGAATTTCACTGACACGAGCGTTCGCTTCTTCCTGCAGTTGAACGGCCAGTCGCGCCACGAAGTCCTGCAACGTGTCGCTGAGGGTCGATTTACGGCCGTCGGCGCCATCACCCTCCTCTTCCAGCTCTTTCAGGTATTTATGGATGGTGGTTTTTGAGCCGGTATTGCCCAGCGCCACGCGCACAGCGTCCACGGACGGATTAATACCCTGCGCGACCAGCGCATCCCGTGCCTTTTTGACTTCAGATTTATACAGACCGGTGCGTGCCATACTTTACCTCCACTAAATATCGTACTATATTACATACCACGTAAATACATAATACAATAGTAGATAAAATTACAGTGAAAGGCAATTTATTTAATGCGGGATAATCGTTAATTATCCAATGTGATACCGGAAAAAGCTTAGAATAACCACAACTTGGCTGTACGAATCGATTTGCTTGCACTAAAAAGGCAAGTCAAGCCATCGAATTCATTTAGGGGAGAGTTGTGAATAAAATCGACACCTATATTCACGCCGCCATCCGCGACAATACCCGTAAAAGCTACCAGGCGGCGGTCCGGCATTTCGAAACCGATTGGGGCGGCTTTCTCCCAGCAACGGCCGACAGCGTGGCGCGCTACTTGGTAGATCACGCGGAAACGCTGGCCATCAACACACTGCGCCAGCGCCTAGCCGCCCTCGCCCAGTGGCATATTAATCAAGGTTTTCCGGACCCAACCAAAGAACCGATCGTGCGAAAGGTATTTCGCGGCATTCAGGCACTGCATCCAGTCCAGGAAAAGCGCGCCAGGCCACTCCAACTTGAACAGCTTGCACAGCTGGACCTGTGGCTTCATCAGATAATTGTTAATTCAAAGGCGGCTGGCAACAAGTCTGCACAATTGCGCTACACCCGTGATCGGGCTTTGCTTTTGCTAGGTTTCTGGCGTGGATTCCGGGGCGACGAACTAACACGCTTACGTGTCGATCACGTCCACATCACCCCCGGAGAAGGGATGACCTGTTATCTTTCGCAGACAAAGGGCGATCGCGATTACAAAGGTAGCAGCTTCAAAGCCCCAGTGCTGAATCGGTTATGCCCGGTTGCCGCTTACATTGCGTGGATTGAGCTTGCTGGTATGACTGAAGGCCCTGTTTTTCGTGGGGTTGATCGCTGGGCCCATGTCGCCGACGAAGGATTGCACATCAACAGCCTGATACCGATTCTACGTTCATTGTTCGTTGAAGCAGGGATCGATTTCGCGAATCAATATACTGGACACTCGCTTCGCAGAGGTTTCGCAAACTGGGCGACAGGCAACGGTTGGGACATTAAGACGCTGATGGAATACGTGGGTTGGAAGAACGTGCAATCCGCACTGCGATATGTTGAGTCAGTCGACACGTTTGCAAAACACCGTATTGAGACTCTTTTATACTCCCCACTGGAGCCCTCATAAATTTCCCCTTAACCTGAATCAATAGAGGGATTTCTCATCACAAGCGTTCAAAATTGAGGTCGTAATAAGTAACCAATTGCAGACAGTGAAAAATTTATACAGAACCTTTATCGCCACAACCAAATTTAGCAACGTGCTTATCAATTTGGTTAATTGGCTCTTTTTATCGACCGCCAATGTTTTCTGCCTGCGGGACATAATGTGCTGGATGCCGCAAGTTTGAGATTGCTTGCTATTGGAAATTTTTTGAAACCCAAAACGGATCGAATACCAGTATTTAACTTTGGTAAATTTCCGCCACCAATTTCTAATTTGACGCTGTCGCTTGCCAGCGCGGAATTCGTACTGTGAAGACCGCCCCAAAGTCGGAATTGTTTGCCGCCCATAGTTGGCCTTCATGCGCTTCTACAATCGAACGCGCAACTGCTAACCCGATTCCCATTCCTTTTTCTTTTGTGGTTACGAATGTGTCAAAAATCTTTTCTGTATCAACAACGCCGGGCCCGTTATCCACGACCTCAACAAGCACCTCTAATTTATCCGATGTTGTAGCCCTTATAGTCAGAATAGGTTTGCGAGGACTAGACTCCATTGCCTCGATCGCATTGGAGATAAGGTTGATGAAGACTTCTTGTATGAGTAAGGGGTCAACAAAAATTCGTGGAAGTTCCTTTGGGATAACCAACTGCACTGAAAATCCACGCTTGTTTGGATCATCCTGGATAAGACGAATAACATCGTCGATAATTTCAGAAACACAAACTTCCTTCTTCTCGAATTGCTCTCGTTTAAAGATTGCTCTGATATTCCGCATAGTCAGGTCAGCAGAGCGCACATCTCGCACTATTCTGTCGATGGAAATGCTTGCCTCCGCTAGATTTGGTGGTGTTGCAGCCAACCAGCGATTACTCGCCTGCGCACTTGCCATTATTGACATCAAGGGTTGGTTAAGTTCATGCGCAATCGAAGCGGACAATTCGGCAACCATGGCGACCCTGGCGGCTTTATTCAACTTGTCTCTCGTTTCACGAAGGTGGTCTTCTGTCCTCTTGCGTTCATCGATATCGACGGAAAGACCATACCATTTAACAATTTCCCCGTTCGAGTCAAGCAGTGGTTCACCCATCGCTTGGTGCCATCGGTACTCGCCATCGACACGTCTCAATCTATGCACTGCCGTATAAGACCGTCCAGTCTGAATCGCCCTGAAGAATGCCTTTGCCGTATCTTCGAAGTCATCAGGATGAATTATCTTCTCCCAACCAAGGTTCATGAATTCTTCCAACGTGCGCCCGGTAAAATCGAGCCATCGACGACTTACGTGCGTCGGTTCTCCTGATGGGGAGGCAGCCCAAAGCCCCACTGGTACTGTGTCGATTATACCTAGAAGCTCCTGTTCGCGAGTCTGTAGAACGCACTCCGCCTTTTTCAGTCCATCGATGTCTGTATGCACGCCGTACCAATTTTTGATGTTACCGTCCACATCTCGAACTGGTTGTGCTTTCACGAGATGCCAATGGTAACTGCCATCATTTCCCAAAATTCGATATGTATCTTCGTAAGGGATGCCCAAACGTACTGACTTACACCACCGCTTTTTTACTTCCGCAACTTGCGTGGCGTCTATCTTGGACATTAGATCGAACCTTTCCGAGAAGTCATAAGACTTACCGATTGCCTGGATCATTGTACTGTTCCAGCGATCAATACGGCCAGTTGGGTCTGCTCTCCAAATCATCGCAGGCATCGCATCCACAAAGCGTCGCAGCTGTACTTCTTCCGGATTGACGCAATCCTTTTCGTCAATCGCCGTCATATGTCCATTCGACTTGGGTGCGTTTCCCAACAACGAGGTATCCAATTCAATCAATTGATTAGATTTTTCCGTGGTACCAGAAACAATTAGAGCACAAAGCCAAGTGGCGAAAATGGATGTGGTAAGCCGAACAAGGACGGCATTTGGTGGAGCAAAGCCTAAGTCTAAAATGGTTAAGGCCAACACAAACAACGTAAAAGAAAAAGCCCCAACGAAGGATTGGGTGCGACCACGATATCTGGCGAGAAGTACGGCATAAATCGGCGCAACAGTGTCAAATTGTGAGCCGGCCCAAGCTACCAGTCCTGCCCCAAGAGCCACGATTATCGCTTCGCTCATCGGTATTCGCTCCGATTCCCCCCAAGTCATATGCTGTCCTTTATATAGACTGATGCAAGTGAATCCTACTTCTTCAACCGACATAAGTAAATCAACACGGATTCTTATCTAATTTAACAACGTGAAACGTTCGCGATTCAGCTTGATTGCTTTTGTCGGAAGTTACGATATGTGGAATTAAACGCCCGATGGACACTATCGGAATTATGACAATCTGTCTCTACACAACTAGTTCCGTCGTGACATATGCATTGGATTTTGCAGTGACCGTCAGAACAGATTTATTTTACTGATCTGGACTGCATGGGCAGATATTTATTGACAAACCAGCTTTGCAGCTCATTGCCGACCATGGCTGCGTTATCAATAATATCATTATATGATCGTTTCAAATGTTAGCAGCAATTATTTGCCATGCGCTTGTCCGCCAGCAAATTTCGATATAACAATAAATTGTTGTGCCAACTCAGGGACAAGATTGTTTAATCATTGACGCAACTAGAATTAAGAATTGTCTGGAGGCGTCCGATCGATGTAAATTGTGATTTCGTGATTCAAGATTCCTTCAGGAGCAATCTTACTCAACTCAAATTTTGATTTGATCGTGGTGCCATCGAATTTCCGCGTGAATGATTTGCCATCAATGATGAAAGTAATCGTCTCACCTGTTTTGACATCGACATACGTGGTACTGGCATTGACCTTAATTTTCCGTGCATTGCCAGTTGGTTGAGTGGCTTCGCCATCGCGATCCTGAGCGTGACTTATACCAAAGTAAAAAATGTTCATAGCACTTAACAGCACAATGAACATATTGTTGAAAAATGATTTGACGTTCATGGCCGGCTCCAGAAAAAAATACTTCTATAGGGAAGAGGAAGGCTAAATACTGTTTAGCCAATCCTGAAGCCGGTTCGGTGATCCATCATGAGCTGTAGATTCGCCCGTTTGAAAGGAAATCTAAACCGGCAGCTATAAAAAGTTTTCAGTGAGCATTTCCCATACCTCGCCTCCTTTCCCATGGAGGATTGCCTTGGCAGTGTAAAGTGTCATGCCAATCGCCGGTTCCAACGCGATGAATGGAGGCATCACCAACTCCATTGAGTTGACTTTGACGTCGAGTAGTGCTGGACCAGGCTGCGCCAACCACTCAACGACTGCTCTTTCCAAGTCCGCGCCTTCCTCCACTCGATGTCCCCAAAGCCCCATGGCTTTGGCCATATCGCCAAAATTTGGATTCTGCAGATGTGTGAAAGTATTGAGCATCCCTTCCGCTTTCTGTTCAATTTCGACGAAGCCAAGTTTGCCGTTGTTAAATATTACTATTTTGATCGGCAGCTTTTCTTGAACGGCAGTCAGCAAATCGCCAAGCAGCATGGTGAAGCCACCGTCGCCACACATTGCGATAACCTGTCGATCCGGCTGGCATTTTTGCAGACCGATGGCGGAGGCCATACCACCCGCCATAGTGCCATGCAGCAGGCTTGAGAAAAATCTGCGTTTAGCGTTGGCGGAGATATGCCGCAAAGTCCATACCACAGGAGTTCCGTCGTCACAGGCGAACAGCGCATCTTCGGCGGCATGCCTATTGATGAGGTCCGCAACATAAATTCCGGACAATCCGCTACGATAGCCGGGTTGCGCATTGTCACGCGCAGATTGTTCACCTTCCTGATACCGCGCAATAAATTTGTTCCTAAAATCAGTATCTTCCTGTTGTTCCAACCTTGGAAGTAACGCTGCAAGGGTTTCCTTAATATCCCCTACCACTCCAACTTCGACCGGATGTCGTCGACCGATATGACAAGGATCAATATCGATTTGTATAATTCTGGCTTTCGACGGATAAAATTGGCTCCAAGCAAAATCTGCACCTAGCAACAGGAGCGTATCGCATTCCAGAACTGCACGATATCCTGATTCGTTGCCAATCAGCCCCGTCATACCAATGTCGTACGGGTTGTCATATTGGAGGGCATCTTTGGCCCGAGAGGTTCGTGCGATCGGTGCATTCAGGAGGGCTGCCGTAGCCATGATTTCTGCGTGAGCTCCCCTGCAGCCGGAGCCACCGTAAATGGTAATGTTCCCGCCCGCATTCAGAATGGCCGCAATTTGGTCGAGTTCGGTGTCATTCGCCCGAATAACAGGTTCCCGTAACCAGTTACGGTGCACGACGTGTAGCTTTTCGGTGTCCGCAGCACGAATTTTGCGATACCCCGTGTCTTGAATTCTGATCCTGTTGTAATCGTTTATCCCCGCTTCCGCTGCGCGCATCGCCGCTTGCCGCTGATCTCGGCCATATAACTGAAAATCAGTCCAAAGTGTGCATCCGAGGAACCTCACATCTCCGATAACCACCTCATCGCAATCGAGAAACTTCAAGTTTCCAGTCTGCTCGCACGCTGCGCGGATTTCTGTTGGAACGCGGTCGAGCCAGTGGCCATAGAATTCGTGATTCCCTGCCACATACAAAACTGGAACACTTGCGAATGTTTCCGCTGCCCAGGCTACCGCTTTGGCGCCAGCATTTATGTCACCAGCCAGAATCACGACATCTGGCTGGCTGACAGACACGTCGATTTGCGGCGCGCATTCTCGCCATAGCTCTAGGTGCAGGTCAGAAAGTAAGAGGATTCGCATCGTCAGTTCTGCGCGCAATTTTCTTTAGACTTTCAACTCTACCGTAAAAATCATTGGATTTATCCTCTGATAGTGTTTTAGATATCCCCTACACCATCGCTATGTCGCTTTTGATACAAATACTAGACAAACCGGGGGGACGTGGAAGATTAAGGATGAAAATTTGAGCACACTGAGAGAGAATCTAAAATTACTACGCGAATTTTTTAACGATTGCGAGTTCAGCGATCTAGTTGACATGCATTTGATTTCGATCGCTCTAGTTTCTGAATCTGGAAGTGACTTCTATAGTGAAGTTCCATTCGACGAATTCACATGCAATTCATTCGTTACAGAGACTGTCATCTCTTTGCTGGCAAGATCTGGAAATTCATTATGCGCCAGCACGGAGGATTTGCAGTCGCGCTTAGATTTCTGGTTATCCCAGTTTGAAGGGAAAATAACGATTTTCTATGATTACTTTGGCGACATTGCCCTATTCATGGAACTGTTTTCCAACCAGTTACCTGTTCACATCGATTGCATTAACATTCGCGGAAAAATCAAAAAAACCAAACATGAAGAGTATTTCAATAAGAGCGACGAACAAAAACAGCATGCGCTGAGTGACGCTCGCGCTAACAAATATTCCTATGAACCCAACGCTTATTTTTCTTGATACTGAATTTTCTGACTTCATCAACACAGAGTTAATTTCGATTGGCTTAGTCTCACAAGATGATCGTCACTTCTATGCCGAACTTCCAGTGGATGCTGCAAGATGCAATGATTTCGTCAGGGGAGTTGTACTTCCCCAGTTGGGGAAGGATTCAGATGCGCAGTGCACTCTTGAAAAATTGAATGTCCGCCTAAGAACATGGTTGGAGCAATTTAAAAGTGACGAGCCCTTGATCGTCTGTTTCGATTATTCGGGTGACTGGGCATTATTTTCATATGCACTGTTCGACGAAGTCCCGTCGTGGATCCGCGGGGCGAACGTGAACGGATACCTTAACGCTCTGCGGAATGAGATTTTTTGGATGGACTCAAAGCTCGAGCGACACCATGCACTTAACGATGCCATGGCTTTGAAGGCTTCGTTTGTGTTAGGTAGGGCAGAAAGAGCGGATTGGTTGAGTCCTACTCTATTATTTCACCCAAGAACCTAATCCAACGGGGTCAATTCCGCAAAGCGCGTTTGCTGCGCCATGCGAATGGATGTCTTGTATGTGTTAAACATTGCCGCGGGCTGTGCCTTCGTTTCGGTGTTTGATTTTTTTAATTTGCATGATTTGCTCGTTAGTCAGAGAGGCCATCTTCGACAATCCCTTTCTGGGCTTCCGTCTAAAGCACTCAACGTCAACGTTCGCCAACATTTCATTGATCAAATACGATTTAAATGAACGATAACTGAAGGTTTACGGATATCCCATTAATCTACGCAAGACTGCAGTACCTTACCCCATTCTGCAACAAAATCAACTTTCGACTGCGTTTTACTAGATAAGTCATCGATTAAAATCTGCGAAAATTTTTTAAGAGAGAAAGGGCCCTGATTTATCAGAGCCTTAGGGGAGTATTAGTAAATTAACCGCTATCATTACGTTCAGCCAAAATTGAATTTATTTCGCAGGTATCATTGCGTTTTTCTGTCATTTAGCCCCCAGAATTACGTTCAAGCAATTAAACATAAATGTACTCGCCAATGTTTCGGCATTTCAATAAAATCAAAGACTTAAGGTGCTTTTTATGCGGGTAGTATTGCGTTAGAGCGCTACGAGCGCTCTAACCTAAAACTATCGGTGAATTGGACGCAATGATATCGGTTAATGCTAAAAACGACATTTGTAGTATTAACCGATATCATTAGGTTCCAAAAAAACTCAATTTTTTTCATCGATACGATTACGTTCAGACAAAATTTAAATTCTGAACTAATACTCATTATCGCTGGTATGTTTACGTTTAAAGGCAGCCTTCCCTAAGAATGTCCGATGCTGCAAATCGGACCGCGAATCTAAAATCCCTTCGTACATGACCAACGCAAACTAGACCGCGGAGACTATGACGCAGAAACATTGGCAAATTGGACCTACTGGGCTTTTATAGGCTACTCCACGTTAGCCGAACCATCCATCAGCAACAAGCAATTGAAATTGATATTGCAGGTGCTAAGGCCACACTAAATGCAATTGTGCGCGGTCCCAAATTTCTTAGTAAGTACTTGAGAAAAGGAAAAAGGGCTGTTTTTCTTTGGCAGCATGGCTTTACGTTCCAATCCAGCATAGTTTTAGGTTAGAGAACTTCAATGTGCGGATAACCCACCAATCGATTGCACCGCACCTCCCCCTCCTCCTCATTAAACTGTGTAGTAAGCATGTGACCTTTAAAACAAAGCAGCGTGAAGGATCTGCGGCTCAATACTTTTCATTCTTTCAGCTTGCAACGCGATTACGCGTTCAACCAGATCGGGGCCCGCAGCTTCTGGAGATCCACATTCAAAAGGTGGTTGCGGATCATATTCAAAACTCAATTGCAATATTTTTGCCACATCCGCCCCGGCAAGCTCATCGACCAAGGTAAATGCAAAATCAATTCCTGCCGTTACTCCGCCGCCAGAAATCCGATTTCTATCACGTACTACGCGCTCGGAAATTGGAATTGCGCCAAATAGCGGCAAGTACTTGCGCCACATCCAATGGCAGGCCGACTTATAACCGCTCAGCAATCCGGCTGCACCCAGGACTAACGACCCGTTGCACACCGATGTTATATAGTTTGCGGTTGCTGCCTGCCGGCGCAAAAATTCCAACGTGTCGGCATCGCCTACTTGATCACCGATACCGAATCCACCGGGTACACACAACACGTCAAGTACCGGACACTCGGCAAATGTGGTGGTCGGATTAATCGAAAAACCAACATCCGTTATGACGGGCTCCAGCGCTTTCCAGACCAGATGTATTTTGGCATTAGGAATTCGACTAAGAATTTGGGCTGGCCCAGTCAAATCAAGCTGGGTTAGTCGAGGAAATAATAAAAAACCAATCTGAATAGAATTTTGCATGAAGATATTCTCACCTTAGGGAAATTTGCTTAGGTTGAATTTGGACTAATCAAGCTTGAATGTCGAACTCGACGCGCGCTAGCAAGCCTATGCCATCACTGCCTGTTTCCAGCACAATGGTCGCGCCATTGCGTTGTGCGGCCAGCTCAGCAATAGCCAAGCCCAGCCCACTGCCGGATTGATCCTGTCCGGGAACCCGGGAGAAGCGTTCAAACACCTTGCGCCGCAGCGCGGTTGGAATCCCGGGGCCAGCGTCGCTAACGCACAATTGCACACCGTGCTCGTTGGTTCTTAATTTTAGGCTAACGCTGACGCGGGAGTCCTGCGGCGAGTACTTGATTGCATTGTCCAGCAGGTTGTCGATCAGCGAAGCCATGCTTTCGCGGTGCAGATTCAGCACACACGACTCCGGTGCCTGTAACTCGATCTCGATGCCACGCCGCAAGGCGAGTTGCACCACTTGTACCATACGGTCGCGCAACAACTCGGCAAGATCCAGCGGCTGCGCGGCGTCAGTGGTTGCGTCGGCTTCAGACCGCGCCAACGCCATCAATTGGTGCACCGTATGCGTAGCGCGCGCCAACCCCTCGCCTAAACCCGTATGTGCCGCCTGTCGGCGCGCTGCATCGTTTGCTCTGAGCAGAGCATCGCTGTTCAGTTGAATGATCGCAAGTGGGGTTTTCAACTCATGTGCAGCATCCGCCAGAAACTCCTTTTCCCGCAGCAGGCGTTGGGACAGGCGATCAAGCAGCTTGTTGACACTCTCCACCAGCGGCGACAATTCCACATACGGCGACGCCGCCAGCGCCGATAGCTCGCTCCCCGAGCGCGCTTCAATCTGCTGGATGATTGCACCAAGCGGTCGCAGACCATGGCGGGTAACAAACCAGGCCGGGATCATCAGGAAAGGAAAACAGACGATCAACGGCAGAAAATAAAAGCTTAATATAGAAGACGAAAGCACTTTGGGGCCGTTGCGCTGTGCAATCCGCACAATCAGGCCGCTTGCCGGGTCGCGCGCTATCCAGTAATTCCAGGCTGCGACGCCCGGCATGGAGACGGTACCGTCTTTGGTGACTGCAGGCGCGGTCAGCGGCAGGTCGTGTGAGGTATAGATTGGTGTGCCGCTGCGCCACACCTGGACTCGGTACTGGTGTTCCATACCGGTGCTCAGATAGTAAGCGCTCTGCAAGCGTTCAATATTCTCGGCCGCTTCACGAATGGCGTCAGGCTGGTTAGCCATGGAACGCACGCTTGCCAAGACTTTGTCGGCGTCCAGCCGCATCCAACCCGTCTCCATGTCATTCGACGACTGGCGTTGCTCTACTATAAATATCGTAAGCAGGCCCAGCCAAACGGGCAGCATCACACACAAAAAACCGAGCAATAGACGTTTGAACAGTGAAGGCCCTTTGCTCATCGCTCCACCATGTATCCCAGCCCGCGTACCGTACGGATGTAGCTTTCACCTATCTTTCTGCGTAAATTGGACATATGCATATCAAGCGCCTGACCTTCACTATCGGGAAAAACACGCGCCTCGATCTCGCGCCGAGTCAGCACACGATCAGGATGGCGCAGCAATGCGTGCAGCAGCGAGAACTCTGTGGGGGACAAATGCACTACTGCGCCTGCCTTGGTCAACGTCTGCCGCCGTTCGTCGAGCACCAGATCTTTGATTTTCCAGACTGCCTCGCCCCGCTCGTTCCACCCTGTGGCACGACGCACGACAGCTCGGACGCGCGCTACCAGTTCGACGCTTGCAAAGGGTTTGACAAGGAAATCGTCGGCACCAAGGTCCAGGCCGAGCAAGCGGTCTTCCAGGCTGTCGCGCGCGGTAATGATCAGGATCGGGACAGTTTGGCCATCTGCACGGATCTGGCGCAGCACGTCCAAACCATTGCCATCAGGTAGTCCAAGATCGAGCAGTACAGCATCAAAGACCAGCTCGCCGAGTTGATAGCGTGCGTCGGCAGCCAAGCGCACCCACACGACGGACTCTCCCGCGTCGGTCAGTGCCGATTGCAAGGCGCGGCCCAGCTCCAGGTCATCTTCTATTAAGCAAACTTTCATGCGCGCCAGTGTAGCTGCCAAAGCTAAAGGTTGTCTAAAGAATCGAGCTTGAAGCGAGTCAACAGGCACTCGTCAGTTCGCACCATTGCAGTTTCCGCCGCATTTAGCTCCCCTTTAGGTCCTCTTTAACCAGCCTTTAGCGACGGCTCGCACAATGCTAGCTAAATGTTCACCTCGTTCAACTACCCAAGGAGATTTACCATGAAACGATTGTTACTTGCCGCACTGACTGCCATTTGCACCGTGTCTGCTACCTACGCAGCTGATATCCCCCTCCACATCGTACCACCGGCGAACGGTGCAATCAAAGTCGCCTTTGCGTTGAGCGAACAAGCCGAAGTCATCGATTTCGGCGGCCCATGGGAAGTATTCAGCAATGTCATGCTGCCCGGTTTTAATGATATGCAGGAGAGCATGCCGTTCGAACTGTATACCGTAGGCCCATCACAAAAGCCTATTCATACATCGGGCAACCGTCACGCAGGTATGGTGATTACGCCAGACTATGATTTCCTGAATGCACCTGAGCCCGATCTGATTGTGGTACCGGCACAGCAAGGCGGCGCAGCCCTGTCTGCCTGGTTAAATAAGCTTCACGCTCACCACAAGATCATCATGTCGGTATGCACCGGCGCATTCAAACTTGCGCAAGCGGGCTTATTGGACGGCAAGATAGCGACCACCCATCATACGGCTCTGGACAAACTCGCAAGCCAATTTCCGAAAATCAAAGTGGTGCCCAACGTTCGCTATGTGCAATCTGATCCGGAAATTTTTACTTCCGGCGGATTGTCCGCCGGCATCGACCTCGCCCTGCATATGGTTGAAGTGTATTACGGCCGCGACGTTGCACAAGCCACGGCTGACAACATGGAGTATCAGGGATTGGGTTGGAAGACCACCGTGACACCGAACTGAGCGAGGATTGGCAATGAAAATTAACGAAGGAAAATTACGTGCTTTCACCTTGGCGATAATGTGTCTGGTCGTTTCACTGCCTGGACAGGCTGCGCCCATGGGGTTTAACAATTCCTGGATGGTGATGGGCGATTTCGATACCAACTGGCGCGATCTTTATGCCAATTACGCATTCACGCCACAAGATGCGTTTGGTGTCGATTCGCTTTATATGCGCTCTGACGACAAGCTCCAGACTCTGGATCTGGTCGGCGCAACTTATACCCGATTAATTCAGCGCTGGAATTTACCGGATGCACAGGCTAATTTTTGGTTTATGGGCGGGTTAGGTGAAGCACGCAGCCATGATCAAAGTAGCGGAATATCCGACACGAAATTAATGGTGTCGCCGGGTCTTCAGCTTGATTATGAAACTACCCGTGTGTATTTTGCAGCTAACACGCAACTATATCGAGCCGAGCAGATTAATCACGATATGGTGTCACTACGTACCGGTTTTTCTTTTTATGAAACCGAGTTCGATGAAACCCAACCGTGGTTCATCATTGAAGTGAGACGTATGCATGATTTGTCCGATAAAACTGAAATAACGCCCATGCTGCGACTCATCAACAAAGATTATTTCATTGAGGCCGGAGTCAATAATTAACGCCAATTTCGCTTCAATTTTATGTATACCCTTTAAGGAATTACCATGAAAAAAATTATTAGCACCGTTATTTTGGCAACGATTGTAATGGCGAATTTAGTGACCAATACTGCCCACGCGGCGGTTCAAACGATTGAAGCAGAAGTGAATGGTATGGTGTGTGCATTTTGTGCGCAAGGTATAGACAAGAAACTTCGTGAGCTGCCGCAAATTGAGACTGTGTACGTTAATTTGAAGCACAAAATCGTCGCCGTAGAATTAAAAGACGGTCAAATTTTGCCTGAATCTACGGTGAAAGATGTGGTGAAAAATGCTGGTTACGATGTCGTGAGCATTCAAACAGTTAACCAAACTGTGCAGCAAATTAAAGAGTCGCTTGGAAAGGATTAAACGATGAAAAATCGAGAAATTGATCCATTAAAACAAACTAAATCCGCATCGCTGTTGTCGCTATTTACCAGCGGAAGTACGCTGGTGTGCTGCGCTTTGCCGGCATTGCTGGTGGCATTGGGGGCTGGTGCGACATTGTCTTCGCTGATTTCGTTTGTTCCGCAATTGGTCTGGTTTTCTGAACATAAAGCGGGCGTGTTTGGTACTGCAACTGTCATGCTGATCATTTCAGGAATTATGCAATGGCGGGCACGATCGCTACCTTGCCCACTTGATCCAGTTCTGGCGCTTGCTTGTGCCCGAACACGAAAAACCTCCTTGCGAATTTATCTTTTTTCAGTCGGGATGTATTTGTTGGGAGGATTTTTTGCGTTTGTTGCACCATTGTTAAATTAATTTTAACGCCATCCGCCGATGTTTCAGCGGATGGCTTTTATTTTCCTTTGGCTGTTAGCACGCTTTTAAGCACGTCCAGACAGTTCAGCAAGCAACGCCGCCAATTTGTCGAGTATCTGGATCATGCCAATATCTTCTCCCTCATCCCAGTGGCTACGTTTGAAAATCAGCTTCGTCTGACCATTTCCAATGTCCTCGAACGTCACCACGTCACGTACTTCCACATCATTCTTGTCGGCGGGTTCGACTTTTCCGTTCTCGTCGGCATAGAACAGAACCGAGACAATTTTTTCATGAGCGATGATCTCGGTGTATTCGCCGCCGCTCCAGCCCTCCCAACCATCAGGTGTTCGCATACAATAAAGATATTGGCCTCCGACGCGGAAATCGATTTTGCAGGCTGGCGAAGTAAAACCTTTGGGTCTCCTGCCAATATGGTTGTAACAATGCGGTAACTGATTGCGAGACCCAAACCGGAACCACCTTTGAAAGCGGCGATTGCGTGCACCTTATGGTGCCGTCAACGCCTGAATTGCAGCGGACACGTACACCAATGGCGCATCCCAATTAATAGCGACTTCATTACTGGCGTAGCTGCAATCGTTATCCAGATAGGATATGGCAGGAATCGATGAAGGATAGGCTTCGCTGCATCCGGCTTTGTCTTGTTGCCCCGGCTGCGGACCACCGACTACCATTCCGGGAATCGGCGCCCTATTACCGCCTGCAATGGAAATTCGGTGATGCGGATGTTGGGGACTCTGGTAACCATATCCCGTGACGAAGGACATCCCGATGGCGTTGCGCCCCAGAACATAATCCAGGACAGACTGTGCCGCATTCAAATAATCGCGCCTGCCGCTGAGTCGGTAAGCCTGAATTAGTATCATTGCCTGGTTCAGCGCCACGCCGTTCCCTCCCCAAATAAAATCCTCTTTTTGCATCGATACGCCGTAGGCTGAATTGTCCCAAACGGCCAGCAACGTGGCAGCCAATCCATCGATCCGATTGGTGATTAGTTTACAGTCGGCACGCGCACTGAGGTGATCGCAATTCTGCGCGAGTGAAATCAAGGCGAGGCTTCCCACGTCGGACCATGACGGAACGGTAGCGTTGAGATCTTCAGTCTTGATTGCGCTATAGAAGTCATCATTCCTGGTCGCAATGTAAAGTTCGGCGGCGGCCCAAGAAAACTCGTCACTCAATTCACTGTCATCGTAGGACCCAGTGCGTATATCGCTCGGATTCTTGTACAGTACTGCAGGGTTGGCCTGCGCCCATTTCCACGCGGCCTGGGCCGCCCTCAGCATTCTCGCAGGCAGGCCAGCAGGCAGCTTGTCTTCATATGGATGCAGCACACGGCTGGCTGTCGCCATGACTGCGGCAAAATCAAGCGCCGCAGCGGTTGTTTTTTGAACGACGTAACGCTCGTCGACGGCACGGTCTGGCATGACCGTCAATGGATCGAAATTCTTGTTGGTCAGTTTGTGATACACGCCGCCATCGTTTGGATCCTGCATGGATAACATCCACTCCAGGTTCCACATTGCCTCATTTAAGATATCCGGTATGCCATTTCCGCTTTCTGGAATATTGACGTTCTGGGCTTTAAAAAAGGCAGGAAAGTGTTCGTAGGCCGCTAATAAGGTATAGGTTGTAATGCCGGAATTGACGACATATTTATTGTAATCACCGGCATCGTACCAGCCTTTAGGAGCGGAAATGACAGTACTCTCCGGACGTGCCGACGATGCCGCAGATGAATGGATAAGAACATGCGTATCCGGATGTCCTTCCCGGCGAGCATAGACGCCGGCATATTTGGGCGGCAACGACAGGCTAGCGCGATTATAGTAAAAAGCCTTAAGGGCGGAGGCGTTGAGCGCCTTATAGGCGTTGGGTGCGATGACAAACGGGATAGAATCGGCAAGCCCGTCAATCCGCAGCTTATATTTTCCTGGGGTGACTAGAGATGAAAAGTCGGCCAGCTTGACGGTTTCCTCCGAAGCCGACCAATACCTCGCTGCAGTCAAATGGCCACTCATGACTACAATATCGGAATCGGTTTTAACGATTTTAAATCGGTCCACTACCCCATTGGGAACGACTGCCAGTTTGTGAGAATTAGGTAGGAAGCCGATCTGGTTTAATTTGATGTTTTCCCCAGATATAGAGGTGATAGCGGAGTTAGTGAGAGTATCCGCGGAAGCTGGTAATGGACTACAGGTAATGGCAACGCAGAGGAAGGCTGCGGGTGCCGCAAAAAAGTCCGAAAATTTTTCAAATTTGCGTGAATTTTTAATGTTTTGCATCTTATCTGTACCTTGATCTACGTCAAAAATTTCGCAAGGGCCTCGTTGACGATCTCATCGGGCGTTTTTCCGATATCCACCGATATTCCGCGCTCGTCGGCCTGCAGCGGCTCGAGATCACGAAACTGACTGTCGAGTAAATTCAATGGCATGAAGTGATTGGTTCTTGCCTGCATGCGCGAAGCAACCAGATCGCGGCTCCCAGTCAGGTGAACAAATATGAGACCTGAGTCGCCCTGTCGCAGGAAATCCCGATACCGTCGTTTCAGCGAAGAGCATGACAGCACCAGACTCTCGTCGTGTTCTTTGGCATCTGCGATCCGATTTTGCAATAATTGCAGCCAACCCTGACGATCGGCATCGTCAAGTGGTGTGCCTGCAGCCATTTTGATGACATTAGCTGGTGGGTGGTACTCATCACCCTCGACGAATGCAATGCCCAGTTGCAATCCAAGCCGCCCACCGATTTCACTTTTTCCGACGCCGCTTACGCCCATGATTACCCAGCGGATAGAAGGACAAATCGATGAATTTTCTGTCATGTTCATTTTCCTGTTCACAGACGTTATTTTTGAAAATAATGGTTAGGCGTTACCGGAAACAGATCAATTGGTAGCGCTACCACGTTTTGATTATACAACTAATGAGATGAGTCCAACAATCAGAATCATCCCGGAGACAAAAATGCATTGGCGATTCAATTGGTGATCAGGGCATGCGAACTATGCGCTTTCGCGCGCTATCAGTGTGAAACCGAGGTCGATTCTCGTCGTGGCAATCGACTCACCTTTGATCACTGATCGCAACAATGTGGCCGCTTCAAATCCAATGCGGTAGCGTGGCGTACCGATTGTTGTAACCGATGGATTCATCCAGGCGGAGGCTCCCAAATCGTTGAAGCCGCATATGGCAAGCTGTTGTGGTACTTGAATGCCGCGCCGCTGACACTGGTAAATAGCACCATGTGCGAGATCGTCGTTGCAGCAAAAAATGGCATCGCAGTCTGGCGTTACGGCTAACATCCGACCCAATAATTCAGCGCCCAGTGCAATGGTCGACGGGTCGCTCACCATTACTTCCAGGCGCGGATCCGCCAAGCCAGCGTTGGCCATCGCCATACGGTAACCTTCGGCACGTTTCAAGGTCCGCTCGTCGAGTTGCGCACCAATGAAACCGATGCGACGACGTCCTTTGTCGATCAAATAGCGGGTCATGGAATACCCTGCGTCGAATTGCGAAAATCCAACTGACAATTGGTTCGGGTCGTCTGCCAAGTCCATCATCGAGACAATCGGCACGCTTGACGACGCGAGCATTTGAGTAACGCGTTTACTGTGAGTTAAGCCTGACAATAAAATGCCGTCAGGATTTGATTGCAGGTACACACCGAGCAATTTTTCCTCCTTCAATTCGGAATAGCCGGTATTCCCGATCAGAAGTTGATAGCCATCCGCATCGAGCGCGTCAGCAATTCCAGACAGCACGTCCGTAAACACGGCATTCGACAGCGATGGAATCAACACCACGATGACGCCGGATTGCGCGGACGCGAGCGCACGAGCGGCGCGATTTGGAACGTAGCCGAGTTCGGCAACGGCGCGCTCAACTCGTTGCCGAAGTTCCTGCGACACACGCTCTGGCTGACTGATCGCGCGCGACGCAGTCATGGTCCCAACGCCGGCATGCCGCGCTACAGCTGAAAGTGTGACGCGCCCGGTGGCACGTCCTTTGCCAATTTGAGGATTGATCATCTGTGAAAATATTCCCTGAGGCCATAATATGCAGATGATAGCTGCCCCCAGCTCGCATCGGCGTAAATTGCGCCATGGCGCTTAGGTAAAAATGCTTGTGGAAGTATCCTCATGTTGGAGCCTCGTGCGGGGATTCGCTGACGTTTTGGGGGATGTACACCTCGAGATGGTATTTTTTTCCTGCTGCGATATGGCGAACGCGCGCGTCGGCCAGCCATTGCCCATCCTGCTTGACACGCACCGTTGTCACCATCGCACGTTGAATATGGACCGTGAATGTGGCATGTCGAAATTCTCGCACCACCGTCATTTCGTCCCAGGCATCTGGCAGTTGCGGATTGATCTTCAGCCCTTCTGCATCGCCTTGCAGGCCGCACAAGCCCTCGATCAGGCAGCGGTAGACCCAGGCGACGGTGCCCGTGTTGAACAGCTGACTTGAGCGTCCCGCCGTGCGCGGGTATTCGCGATGCGCGCCACGGTAGTAGTTTGGGATAAACACGGGCAGCTGTCCGCGCCGAAGATAGTCGGCCTGATCCGGCCCCGGAATCATCTGACGCAGCAGTTTGTAGGCGCGTTCGCTTTCGCTGACTGTGTACAGGCTGAAAATGTAGAAGATCGCAGCATGGTTGTAGACCGCACCGTTTTCTGCCGAACCGGGAAATTTTTGCGTGACTCGGCCGACATCTTCGCGCATGGCCGAATAAGGAGGTGCAAACATTGCGACGCCATACGGCGTGTCAAGATGCTGTTCAACCTCGGCGATGATACTGGTCCGTTTCGCCGCGTCGGCGGCGCCGCTCAACATGGCCCATGCTTGCGGATTCAGGTAAATGCGACCCTCGATATCGGTGTGTACACCGAAGGCGACGTCGTCGTCGGTGATGCCGCGTGCGTACCATGCGCCGTCCCACAAGTAGCGGTTGGCCGCCGCGTTCAGCGCCGCTGCACCTGCCCGGAAATGCAATGCTCCCTCTGCCCCGCCGTCATTTGTGCAGATGTCTGCCCATAGATTCAACGCGTAGGCGCCCGCCACTGTCAACCAACCTGACACGCCGCGTCCCTGGTAGCCAACCATATTCATCGGATCACACCAGTCACCTTGCGCGATGTAGCTCAAACCACGGTAGTCGCATTCGCCGAGCAGATGGTTCATGGCCCGTCCGATGCGTTCGCCGACACTCAAGGTAAGGCCATGCGCATCAGTGACAGGTTCCCGCAGCAGGGCAAAGTCTGCCGTTTCATCTAGATAGGCTTTCAGACACACTGGCAACCAGACGCAATGATCGGTATGCGGGACCTGATTGATGTACTTGAGTTCGGCGCCCTTGAACAACAGGATGCCGTCCGGCATCGAGCCGTTCGTCTCCTGCTGGCTGAGGGCATGCAGGAAGGCTGCACGCGTGATATCGGGCGCGATGAATGCCATGCCCATATTGTCTTGAAGATAGTTGCGGGTTTGTGGATCCGTAGTCAGGCGGTTGACGTCACCGTGATAGAAGACTTGGCGCGGCAGCCAATGATTGACGAAGTTATCGAGGTCTTTGTCCGGTGTATTGATTTGCAGGCAACCGCGCCCATTATCGAGATAGGCGCGATAAGCCACGCCAGCGCGCGCAAATCCCGCTTCGCTCAAGTAGGTGGTGCGCATGCGGATGATTTCCGCATCGTCCAGTGCGGGGCCGAACAGAAAGCGGTAGTCACGTGCCTCGCCAACCCCTAGCGTCAGCCGGTACTGCACGCTGGCGACTGGCGTTTCATAATGGGCTTTGCTGCCTTCCAGCTGGGATCCGTCCAACGCCGACGGTCGGTGCAAACCGCCCTCACCTTCAAATACGGATTGGTTTGCCTCCCATGCATCCGGTGGCTGCTCGCACAGAAAATAGGTCTTGTCCTTCAGCTCCTTGTTCTTAAAATAGTCCGCGACCTTCTGGTAAGGTGTGATGCTGCTAGCTACAATGCCGCCAAGGTCAGTTCGATATTCGGCTGACTGGTACATCCACGACATGTAGCCGATTGGAAAGTAAGGATATACGCTGATCTTGCGGGATCGACCCGACAGATTGCTGACACGTAGAGACCAAAGTTCGACTACGTCCTCGGTGGGCAGACTCAGACGAAGTTCGATGCCAATGCCAAGGTGTGTGACCGTCCAGGCCAGGTCGCTCTTTCCGACAGTGAAGCTAAAATGATCGAGTGGCGCCCGCACCGGTTCGTACGGCGCAGAGAATAATTGCCCAGTTTCCTCGTCTTTGATGTAAAAAAAACGGCCCGGATGGTGCGCGTAATAGGTCTGCTCTGGCTGCATGAACGACTTCGCTTCCATGGTCGGCGCATGCGAATATTTAGCCGGTTCCGGCTGCATGAATTGGGCGACAGCGTAACCGCGGCAAGTAACCTGGATCATCATTTTTCGGTTCCACAGAAAGCCAGCAGCCTGAGGCATATCCGTTGGGCTTAGCAGTTCATAGCGTTCGCCATGGTCGATGGGGCGTAACATAAATTTTCTCCGGATCACTGCTTACTGTTCCTTGCGCGCCTGCAGCGCGGCTTGGATTTCGGTCAGCTTCTTATTGTCAAGGTTATAGAAAAACATAATGATTACCGCCAACACGGCAAAACCGGCAGGCACGAAAGACATCAACCAGAGAATGCCGGAAAGTGAACTCGGCGACTGAACCGCATTCGGCACGTAGCCGAGCGAAGTAAAGATGACACCTATCACCGCCACCGCAACTGCAGTACCGAGCTTCTGCGAAAACGTGGCCGCTGCGAAGGTCATGGCGGTGGCGCGTCGACCAGTGCGCCATTCATTGTAGTCGGCTGTGTCGGCATACATTGAGAAAGCAAGAGGTGACTTCGGCCCGAGCACCAAGCCGAGTGCAATCTGCAAGCCGAACATGAGCTGCACCTGATCACTTCGCACAAAGTAAAAAGCGCAGGACAGTAGCGCGGTGGCGCTCATGAGAATCATCATCAGTCGCTTCTTGTCAATGAAACGGGTCAAGACTGGCGTCAGCGATGCACCCACCGCAGCCGCGATCATATAGGTCGGAACGAAAGACTTGATCAAGTCCGGGCGCCCTACCACATATTTGAAATAATAGGCCGCACTGCTGGTACGCAAGGTGATCGTCACCATGATGATCAGTGCCAGGAAGAACAACGCCACCCACGGACGGTTGTGGCGCAGATCTCGAATATCCTGCGCGATATTTGATTGCTGCAGCTGCACCGGTGCGATGCGTTCCCTGGTGCTGAGAAACGTTAGCAGAAACAGAAAGGAGGCGGCGACGCTCCATATCAACATGGTCAGCGACCAACCTACGCGGTCGTTGCCGTTGCCGAGATTTGCGACCAAAACCGGCGTGGCGGCGGTGACAATGGTGCTTCCTGCAAAGGCAAACACGAACCGCAGGCCGTTGATGGTGGAGCGTTCCTGCGGGTCGCTCGACATCACACCCGACAGCGCGTTGTAGGGAATGTTAATGCAGGTGTAACACACCATCATGAATAAATAGGATCCATAAGCCCAAACGATCTTGCCACTCGCGCCGAGCGATGGAGTGGAATAAGTAAGGATTGCGGCACAGGCTAGTGGCAACGCCGCCCAGATCAGGTAAGGCCGGAATTTGCCGAAACGCGAATGGGTTCGATCGGCCAGCGCACCTATTACGGGATCGGTGAAGGCGTTGACTATCTTGACAACAAACATCATGGAGGCTGCTGCTGCAGCCGAAATGCCGAAAACGTCCGTATAGAAAATTAACAGGAAAGTCGCGATATTGGTCCAATAAAAATTGAATCCCATGTCGGCAATTCCATAGCCGATTTTTTCCCGCCAACGCAAAGTGCTCGCGATCACAGGCGTTGAGATCACGGAAATTGACGTCATTGTTGCGGGCGGTCGCGCCATAATTAAATCTTCCATGCGGCGCTATGCTCTAGATCGCTATTTATTTTTAGGTCAGATCGGATGATACGTTCCAGATATTTATTTCACCTTCGATTACGTGACGATCGATTTCTGTCAGCTCTTCTTTGGTGAACGTCAATTGACTCAAGCATTTCAATGAATCAGCCAGCTGGTCAACTGTGCGTGCGCCAATCAGTGCTGAGGTGACGCGCGAATCACGTAAAACCCAGGCAATAGCCATTTGCGGCAAAGTCTGGCCACGTGCTTCAGCAATGGCATTCAAGGCTGCAAGGCGACGGCGATTATCGTCGGTAATCAAACTTTGATTGAACGAACCCGCTTTGGCTGCGCGCGCATCTACCGGAATACCGTTCACATATTTTTTACTCAATAAACCTTGTGCCATCGCCGAAAAAGCGATGCAGCCGACGCCCAGCTCCTGCAGCGTATCGAGCAGTCCGTTTTCTACCCAGCGGTTGATCATCGAGTAAGACGGTTGATGGATCAGCA
>Ga0207025_1030_pt1 | contig 23881 bp, 24 predicted proteins | sample Alteio_BWMinCont_45_FD_153261 | JGI IMG/M metagenome (GOLD analysis project Ga0207025, IMG submission 153261) | Enriched cells from forest soil in Barre Woods Harvard Forest LTER site, Petersham, Massachusetts, United States -... | ecosystem: Environmental > Terrestrial > Soil > Temperate forest >... | reverse complement strand
AGCGCCCCGACGGCGATCAGATATTTGGGTTGGACCCGGCTCGTGAGCTGACCGGTGACGAACATCATGGCCATGGTGACGAGACCGCCCGGCGAAAGGACGAGCCCGGCCCATGTCGCCGTATAGCCGAAATCGCCCTGCACCAATTGCGGCAGAAATTGCGTCGTCGCCAGGAGGATCGCCCCGGTCGCCAACATGACCAGAAAACAGGCGCCGAACTGGCGCGCCGCCACCATCCTGACATCGATCAGAGGATTCTGGCGGGTGGCTTCCCACGGAATCAGCAGCAAGAATGCGAGGGCGGAAATCGCCGTGAAGACGACGATGAAGTTCGATCCAAACCAATCGTCTTGTTGCCCGCGATCCAGGATCACTTCGAGCGCGCCGAGGAAGCCGGCGACGAGCACGAAACCGCCCCAATCGAAATGAAAGCCGCGCTTCGTGCGAGGCGTCGGCTTGACGAGTATGTAGACCAGCGCCATCGCCACGGCGCCGACGGGTCCATTGATCAGGAAACACCATTGCCATGACCAATTGTCGGAAAGCCAGCCGCCAAGGGTCGGCCCGACCACTGGAGCGACGACCACCGCAACGCCGAACAGAGCAAAGGCTTGTCCACGCTTGGCGGGCGGAAACGAATCGGCGAGGATCGATTGCGCTACGGGCACCATGCCGCCGCCGCCAATGCCCTGCAGGACGCGAAACAAAAGAAGCAACGAAAGGTTGGGCGCCAATCCGCAGAGCACCGAACTCACGGTGAACAGGCCGAGACAGGCGAGGAAGAAGCCCTTGCGGCCGAAACTTTTGGCGAGAAAGCTGGTCGCCGTGACGATGATGGCGTTGGCGACGAGATAAGTGGTCACCACCCACGACGCCTCGTCTTGACTGACGCCGAGGCCGCCCGCGATGTAGCGTAGAGCGACGTTGGCGATGGTAGTGTCGAGAACTTCCATGAACGCCGCCAGCGCAACAATGATGGCGACCAGCCATGGATTCGCGCTTCCCGCGGCCGCGGGGATGTTGACGGCTCCCGCCCTCGCGCTCATGAATGCCCCCATAGCCGGTCAATAGACGCCGCCAGCCGCTCATAGAGTGTCGGCTCGGGATTGACGCGCACGTTCGGCGTCACTGACATGCCGGGGCCCAGCGCGACATCGGTCGGCGGATTGTCGATGATGATCTTCACCGGCACGCGCTGAGTGACCTTGACATAATTGCCCGTCGCGTTTTCTGCCGGGAGCAGCGAGAACGCCGTCCCGGATCCCGGTTGAACGCTGGCGACGTGCCCGCGGATGGCGCGTTCGGGATAGGCGTCGATGTTGACCGTTGCGAGTTGACCCGGCCGCATCGCGTCGAGTTGCGTCTCCTTGAAGTTCGCCGTGACCCAGATCTCATCGGGCACGAACATGGTGAGATTTGTGCCGGCTTGCGCAAATTCGCCCGGCGCCGCCGTAAGGTTGACGACGCGCCCGGCCTGAGCGGCGGTGACGATCGTATAGGACAGATTTAATTGCGCCTGGTCGCGCTGCGCGACGGCTTGCGCGAGGTTGGCGTCCGCGACGCTGCGCTGCGCCTTGAGCGAGTCGATTTGACGCTGCGCGACGTTCAGCGCGGCTTGCGCGCTCCTGAGCGCGGCCTGCTGCTGAAGCAATTGCGAACTATATTGCTGAGCGCTCTGGACAGTGCCCGCGCCTCGTTGCGCGAGGTCCTCGTAGCGCGCCGCCTGCTGTTGCGCGAACAGGAGCGCCGCCTGCGCCTGTTCAACCTGGGCCTGGCTCGCGCCGATTTGCGCCTGCTGCACGGCGATCTGCGCGTCAATATTCTCAATGCTGGCCTGCGCGCCCGCCGCTTGTGCGCTCGCCTGCTGAAGCGCGATGCGATAGTCGCGGTCATCGATGCGGGCTATCGCGCCGCCCGCGGCGACGTGCTGATTGTCGGTGACCAGCACATTCGCGATGTAGCCGGAAACCTTGGGCGCGATGGCGATTTGGCGCGAGGCGATGAACGCGTCGTCGGTCGATTCGAAATGCTGGGCGCCGTCCCAGTAGATATAGCCACAACTCGCCGCCGTCACGAACAGGATCGAACCCATCGCAAGCGCGATTGGGCGGCGGCGTCGGGGACCCTTGCTGGGCTTGTCGGCGTTCGGACCCCATTCTTCTTGCTCGGCCGCCGTTTCGGCGGGCCCTGGCTCGACTGTGGGGCGCTCCGGCCTCGGCGCGTTTAGAGCCTTGACCTTCTCTCCGCGCGGCTCCCCATCTGTGGCATCGTCGCCGGTCCGCCCCCCGGGCGAGGCCGGAACATATGGCAGTCTCTTGACTTCCTGGAGCGCTTCTCCGCCCCAATCCTCGTGATTGCCCTTCAGCATGATATGCAACTCCCGTCTGAGATGCCGCCAATCGGCACGAAACGAAACCGTATCGTTTAATTATAGAGCGCGCGCGCTTGGTTCAAGATATAAACGGAACAGTTTCGTTCACTTTACAGGGAGCCTTGAAAAGATTAGGTTGTGGTTGCATCAGGCAGCCGATGGGACGCGAACCCGGCGATTTGCGGTAAGAAAATGGACGGAATGGCCCGAACCTCAGCGACAAAAAAAGAACGTTCGACGCCGCGCGAGGCCGCACGGTCGGGCCGCCCCCCGCGCGAATTCGCGGGCGAGGTCGAGGAACGCATCCTCAAGGCGGCGCGCAAAGCGTTTCTCGATCGCGGCTTTGAAGGCGCGAGCATCGAAGAGATCGCTTACGCTGCGCGGTCAGGAAAGCCGACGATCTATGCGCGGTTTCCCAACAAGGAGGCGCTCTTCGCCGCCGCCGTCACGCGCTACGCTTTCGCCAAGATCAGCCGGCTTGAGGATTATGCGCCCACCGGCGCAACGATCGAGGAGCGCCTCGCAAGCATCGGCGCGACGGTCCTCCAAGAGGCTTTGACCGGCGAGTGGATCGGCTTGCTCCGCTTGGCGATAGGTGAAGCGCAGCGCTTTCCCGATCTTGCGAGCGTCGTCATCCGGGTGATGCGCGAGCGAGGAGGCGAAAGCATGGCGCGGCTCTTGGGCCAGGCGGCGGAATCGGGAGATGCCGGGACTTTGCCCGGATTCGGCCCGGACCGCCTCGCCATGACGGCTGGATTTTTCCGCGATCTCATTCTTTTGCCGCATCTCCTGCGCGCTCTGTCAGGAGAGCGTCTCGAGACGCTGCGCGCCGAGATCGGGCCGCATGTCTCACAGCGGGTCGTCTTCTTTCTTGCCGCGTGCAGGCATGACGGCGAGCCTTCTTGAGACCAGCGTCAACTCCGATTGCTCGTCGAACGACGATCGTTTTCGGCCAGAACGAGCCAACGGATGACGTTCGGTTTTTGACTTTCTTCAACACGGAGCGATCCATCGCCAATTCGCCCTCCTGCGATGATCAAGTAAGTCAGCGGCGATGACCGCATAGGGGTCCGGTTCAGCCCGTCGCCTCATCGCCCTCACGTTCCGCGCGTCGTTTCCTATGAGACCGTTCGATGCTGGGCGATCAAATTCGGTGCGGACTACGCGCGTATGTGGCGACGCCGTGCTTCAAGAGGTGATTTCTCACCGAAACGGCGCCCATCTGCACAGCCGCCTAAATAGTTGATTTACGTGATAATATTCGAATTATTGCGCGATCAGATTTGCACCGCGCGGGACCCCGACGTAATGCGAGATTTTCCCTTGCCGTCAGACGGTTGCCGCCGCTGCAAGGGGGGAACTTCTTCGATGCAAATTCACACTGATTAAGCGCCAACCGACAACAGCGCCCTGGTCAGCGGGTGATCCGGCGCCGTCAGGCCGTCGATGACGTTGAAGTGATGCCGATCCGGTTCTTCGATGATGGTCATCCGCGCGTCGAAGCCGCTCCACATTTCGCCGAGAATACGATTCTGGCGAATGAATTCCGGGCGCTCGTCGGCGCCGACCCAGCATGTGACCCTTTGATGCGGCAGCGGCGCCAGCAAAGCGGGGCTCTCGAGCATCGCTTCGTCCCAATCGATGCGCAGGATGTCGTTCATTTCCGTCGCCATCAGCGGCCGCAAATCATGGAGGCCGGAAACGGAGAGCACCCGCGCGATCCGCGACGCCGTTTCGCCGCCAAGCGGCGACGACCGGCAAATCATGCGCGTCACAAGATGGCCGCCGGCCGAATGGCCGCAAAGCGCGATTTCGCCTTGGACCTGCGTCGCGGCATAGGCGATCGCCGCGGCGATCTCCTTCGTAATGTCCGAAATGCGCACGTCGGGGCAAAGCGAATAGGAAGGGATGGCGACGACGTAGCCCGCATTCAGCGGGCCGGCGGCTAGGTGCGACCACGTGGACTTGTCGAACGCCTTCCAGAAGCCGCCGTGAACGAACGCGACCAGCCCTTTGCAGCGACCGTCGGGATAAAAAAGATCCAGCTTGTTGCGAGGCGCCGACCCATACGCGAGGTCGATTTTCGCTCTGCCTGCGACGCTCAATGCATCGCGAAAGGCTCCGGCGCGTTCCCTCCAGCGCGCTGGATACGCCGCGCCATCCGGTATATGCGCCGAATTGGCGTAGGCGTCGTCCCAGTCGGCGATCGGATAATTCGCCGCGGTCAAAGCTCGGTCCTCACCTGCCATAGCTCCGGAAACAATACGACGTCGAGCATCCGGCGCAGGTAGGAGACGCCCGACGTGCCGCCCGTGCCGCGCTTGAAGCCGATCACCCGCTCCACGGTCGTCACATGATTGAAGCGCCATCGGCGGAAATAATCCTCGAAGTCGACGAGCTTCTCCGCCAGTTCGTAGAGCTCCCAGTAACGCGGCGGATCGCGATAGATCGACGCCCAGGCCTCGCGCACGCTGTCGTCGGCGACATGCGTCGCCGCCGCGTCGCGCTTGAGGACGGCCTCATTGATCGCAAAGCCTCGCTTGTGCAACGCCTCAATCGTCAGATCGTAGAGGCTCGGCGCCTGACGCACGGTCTCCAACCGCGCCAGCAGCGCGCCGTCATGCTCGTGCGGGCGCATCATCGCCTCGTTCTTGTTGCCGACGAGATATTCGATCATGCGATATTGATAGGACTGAAAGCCCGAGGATTGTCCGAGCGCTTCGCGAAACCGCGTATATTCGCTTGGCGTCATGGTGCGTAGCACGTCCCAGGCCGAGTTCAATTGTTCGAAGATGCGGGAAACGCGCGAAAGCATCTTGAAAGCGGGCCTGAGGTCGTCCTCCGCGATCCGCCGACAGACGGCGGTCAGTTCGTGGATGGCGAGTTTCATCCACAGCTCGGAAGTCTGGTGCTGGACGATGAACAGCAACTCGTCATGGGCCGCGGATAACGGCGCCTGCGCGTCCAGCAGCTTGTCCAACCGGAGATAGGCGGCATAGGACATGCGGCCGCCGAAAGCCGTCACGGCGCCGTCGTCGGAGGGGTCGAAGGGCGCTTGCGTCATATTCGCCTCACTCTCAGTGGACAAGGATATTCCAGTCGCTCAGGTCACAGCGTGGCGTCGGCTGTAGCGGGGGTCGCGCCAGACCTCGGCGCGAATGCAATCGGCCAGCATATCGGCGGCGTCCCATACGTCCGCAAAGCGCAGATAGGCGGGTGCGAAACCGAAACGCATGACGTCGGGCGCTCGGAAATCGCCGATCGCGCCGCGTTCGATCATCGCCTGCACGACGGGATAGCCCTTGTCGAAGGCGATCGCCACCTGGCTGCCGCGCAGCGAAGCCTCGCGCGGGGTGAGGATTTCAAGATCGGGCAGCAGCGCGCCGACGCGCGCGATGAAGAGCTCGGTCAGTGCGACGCTCTTGCGGCGCAACGCCGCGACATCGACGCCGTCCAGCGCGTCCAGCGCGGCTTCGACGCCGCGGATCGAAAGGATCGGCTGCGTCCCGCAAAGAAAGCGGCGGATGCCCGAGTCCGGCCTGAAATCCAAATCAAAAGCGAAAGGCGCCGCATGGCCCCACCAGCCAGAGAGCGGATTGCGCGCCTGCGCCTGAAGCCTGTGAGCGACCGAGATGAAGGCCGGCGATCCGGGCCCGCCGTTCAGGTATTTGTAGGTGCAGCCGACCGCAAAATCGATCGCTTGCGCATCGAAGGCGAATTCGATGACGCTCGCGGAATGGCAGAGGTCCCAGATGATCAGTGCGCCCGCCGCGTGGACCTTGCGCGTCAGGTCGGCGACGTCGAGCAGCCGGCCGCTGCGATAATCGACATGCGAGAGCACGGCGACCGCGACCCTATCGTCAAGCAGGGCTTCGATCGGCCCATCGCGGCCGATCAGACGCCGTTGCATTGGCCGATCCGCCGAAGCCATCGCGCCTTCAACGATATAAAGATCGGTCGGAAAGGCGCCCGTCTCCGCGACGACGACGTCGCGGTCCGGCCGCAGGCCAATCGCCGCATGGAGCGCTTTGTAGAGGTTGATCGAGGTCGTATCGCAAACCACGGTTTGCCCGGGCGCCGCGCCGATCAGCGCGCCCAGCCGGTCGCCGAGCTTTTCGGGCAGGTCGAACCATCCGGCGCTGTTCCAGCTCTTGATGAGGTCGCGCGCCCATTCCTCCTCGATCGTGCGCCTGAAGGCGGCGCCGGCCGCGCGCGGCATCGGTCCCAGCGAATTGCCGTCGAGATAAAGGACGCCGTCGGGAACGATGAAGCGATCGCGCAGGGAACGCAGCGGATCGCTTGCGTCAAGCGCGACGCAGGCGACGCGTGAGGCAGGCGCGGCGGGTTGTGTCATGGGCTCTCCCCTCGGGACCAGCAGAGGCTTTGGCTGTTATCCGCAGACCGAAACTCTGGTTCTTTCCGCTCAGCGTTTTGGGCAGCTCGGTGCGGAATTCGAGCGCGCACGGATATTTGTAGGGCGCGATGTCGGCTTCGACATGGTCCTGCAACGCACGGGCGAGGGCCGCGTCGGGAACAACATCGGGCCGCGGGACGACAAAGGCTTTCACAATGACCTCGGTCCGGATCGGGCGCGCCAACGACCGCGCATTCGGCGACGGCGGGATGGCCCGCGAGGCTCACCTCGCCCTCCGGCCCCGAGATATGATAGCCGGCCGAGAGGATCATGTCGTCGGATCTCGCTTGGAATCAGAAATAGCCGTCCTCGCCCTGGATGGATGAACGTGTCGCCCATCACGTTCCAGCCCCTCGCGCAGATAGCAGGTCTGCCGCATTCGACCATAAGTTATCCCGCCGGCGGCGGCGCGAGAAGACGAACGCGATATGATTTATAGCTAAAATATATAGGATTAAAGTTGTTGGTCAAGCAATCACGGGCCAATCGCCGGAGACAGCGGATCTCAAACTCCGCCAGCCGAGGCCTTGATGAAATCGACGAACGCCCGCAGCGGCGCGGGCACGAGGCGCCGTCCGGGATAGTAAAGGAACGGCCCGGGGAAGCGCTGCCACCATGGTTCGAGGATGGATTCGAGGGCGCCGCTGTCGAGGTGCGGGCGCAACCAATCCTCGAAGAGGCAAATGATGCCGGCGCCGGCGATGGCGGCGTCGACGGCGAGATCGATCGCCCCGCCGACGCGCACAATCAGCGGCCCGGTGGGATCGACCCGCACCACTTCCCCGTCGCATTCGAACTCCCAAGGCGTCATCGCGCCGCTGGAGAAGCGCCCGCGCAGACAGGCGCGGCCGAGCAGCTCACGGGGATGTTGCGGTCGACCATGCTCATCAAGATAGGCCGGAGAGGCGGCGGTCGCGAAGCGCTGCACGCGCGGTCCGATCGGCACGGCGATCATGTCCAGCTCCAACCGATCGTCGTAGCGGATGCCCGCGTCGCACCCCTCCGCGAGCACATCGACAAAGCTTTCCTCGGTGATCACCTCCAGTCGGATATCCGGATAGGCGGCGAGGAACGGCGGAACGATGCTGGGCAGCACCAGCCGCGCCGCGCTCACTGGCACATTGAGGCGCAATGAGCCTGCCGGCCTGTCGCGAAAACCGTTCACGACGTCGAGGGCTTCCTCCACCTCGGTCAGCGCGGGGCCGAGCCGCTCAAGCAGGCGCTCGCCAGCCTCGGTGGGCGCGACGCTGCGCGTGGTGCGGTGGAGCAGCCTGACGCCGAGCTGCGCCTCCAGGCGGCGCACTGCCTCGCTGAGCCCGGACGCGCTGCTTCCGCTCGCGCGCGCGCCTTCGCGGAAGCCCCCGGCGCGCACCACGGCGACAAAGGCGTTGAGGTCGCCGAGGTCAGCCTTCATTGTTCGCTATTCCGCACAGCCTGTGCGGATTGTATCCATTCTCACGCGCACAGACAAACCCTAGATAGGTGTTCTCTTGAAAGGAGATCGATCATGACCACTATTGATCAGTCCGGCGCGTTCCCCCTCGGCGCCCGCACCGTCAAGCGGCTCGGCTACGGCGCGATGCAGCTCGCGGGGCCGGGCGTATTCGGCCCGCCCAAGGATCATGACGCCGCCGTGGCGGTGCTGCGTGAGGCCGTCGCGCGCGGCGTGAACCACATCGACACCAGCGACTTCTACGGCCCGCACGTCACCAACCGGCTGATCCGCGAGGCGCTTGCGCCCTATCCCGGCGATGTCGTCATCGTCACAAAGATCGGCGCCCGGCGCGGCGAGGATGGATCATGGATTCCGGCGTTCTCGCGCGAAGAACTGATGCAGGCGGTCCACGACAATCTCCGCAATCTGGGCCTCGATGCGCTCGACGTGGTCAACCTTCGGGCCATGTTTAGCGTCCACGGCCCCGCCGAAGGGTCGATCGAGGCGCCGCTCACGATTCTCGCCGAGCTTCAGCGGCAGGGCCTAGTGCGTCACATCGGGCTGAGCAACGTCACCCCTGCGCAGATCGCGGAAGGACGCCGAATCTGCGAGATCGTCTGCGTTCAGAACCAATATAATCTGGCGCATCGGGCCGACGATGCTCTGATCGACCAACTTGCCCGCGACGGCGTCGCTTATGTGCCGTTCTTTCCGCTCGGCGGATTCAACCCGCTGCAATCGTCCACCTTGTCCGCGGTCGCTGCGCGTCTCGGCGCCACGCCGATGCAGGTCGCGCTTGCCTGGCTCCTTCGTCGCTCGCCCAACATCCTCTTGATCCCCGGCACGTCGTCTGTCGCGCATTTGCGGGAGAACCTCGCCGCGGCCGAACGCGCGCTGCCGGACGATGCGGTCGATGAGTTGGAATCCATAGCGAGCAGCGTCTCGGCCTGACGACGTGCGAAAATTGTTGGCCTCGCAGGCGGCGCCGCGGGCGCGCCCTCCCGGCTTGCCCGCGGCGCGCTAATCCAGCACGCACCTATAACCGCTCCCTCTCATCCTGGATATTGCATGCGTGCCGGGCTGGCAAACTGTGAGGGTTGAAAGATATTGAGCCTGATAAGGGTTGGACGCCTCTGACGGCATGCAGCCCTGCAAGCCAATTCCGAATGTCGCGATTATCGCGGCGAGCTTCAGAATATGTCCTATCATGGCTCGGCCCTCCTGTGGCTTGTGGAGCTTATACGTTTGCCGAAAGAGCTTAGTTTCAAGCGGTCAGGCGAACGGCTGCATCGCGCTTATGTGAAAGCGCAGAAAATTCGTGGCCGCCTCCCGAGCGGCAATCTCGAGAGGCGATAATATATCCGATTTGAGTTCGCGTCGTCGTTGACGACGCCGGTTGCGGCATAGCCAATTGCCGCATACGAACGAATGACCCGCGGAGGGCAATCATGCGACTTAATTATGCGGCCCTGGCGCCGGAAGCGACAAAAGCGCTAGGAGGGGTCAACGCGGCGTTGTTGCGCTCGGGGCTCGATAAACGCCTCATCGATCTTCTTTTTCTGCGCGTGTCGCAGATCAATGGCTGCTCTTATTGCATCGATCTGCATGCGCGCGACTTGCGGCGGGCCGGCGAGCCCAATGAACGCCTCGACGGCCTTGCGGGATGGCGAGAGAGCCCTTACTTCACCGAGCCTGAGAAAGCTGCGCTTGAATGGGCCGAGGCCTTGACGCATGTGGCGGCGACGCATGCCCCGGACGCGTCCTACGAGCCGCTGGCCCGCCACTATGACGGCGGGCAAGTCGCCAACATCACTTACGCCATCGCCCTCATGAATGCCTGGAATCGCGTCGCGATAGGGTTCCATCGCGGCCCCGAACCGAACCCGGAAGCGGGTCGGTCCGCCTGAGAAAGCCCTATCCAGAGACCGAAATTCGCATCGAGTCGGAGAAAAATTTAAACCGAAAGATTACCCGAACGGCCCGACTTCCGTCGAACGCCACGCAGTGTTACAGTCTCATGACAGAACGGAGGTCCGGCGCCGTGAATGTCACACTTCCGCAAGCCGTAACGATCTATGCCCGAGCCTCTATTTCATGGTTCGGGGAAAAGGCCGTCGAAATGACGAGACAAAAGGCCGATACGCTCGCCGCGCGCGGCGACAACGAGGGCGCAGAAGTCTTCAAAAAAGTGCAGGCGGAAATTGCGCGGCTTCAGCAATCTCATAAACGGCGGCAAACCTTCATGAGATCAACGGGCGGATGATGAGGCGGCGGCGCCGGGCGATTGCGAAAACTTGCATCGATCCTCGGCGCGGGTCAGACCAGACCTTCCAACTTTCGGGCGCTCAAAAACTGCGATCGCCAGTTTGGGCGGTGTCCCCGAAACTGAAGTAGAAACAATCAGGCCCGGCTAGCCTGGCCGGTATTGGCGCGTCGCCTCCGGGTCTTCGGTCGAAAATGGCGCCGCAGTCAATTCGTCCCACACCGAGTCAGGGATGGGAAAACGCGCCCAATCGAGCGTCTGCTTGACGCGCTCGGGCTTGCTGACGCCGCAGACGGTCGAGGCGATCCGCGGGTCGCGCATCGAAAACTGCAGCGCCGCAGCCCCGGGCGGCACGCCGTGACGCGCGCAGATCGCCTCGATGCGTCGTATGGGATCCAGCGCCTCTGCGGACGCCTCCTGATAGACATAGCGGGGATATTCGCTCGACCCCTTGGCGAGGACGCCGCCGGCATAAGGCGCCGCGTTGAGGACCGCGATGCCCCGGGACTGCGCCAAGTCCAGCATGGCTTCGGCGTTGCGATTGGCGAGCGTGAAGCGATTATGGGTGATCAGCGCATCGAAATCCCAGTCGCGCAGCAGCGGAATCATCATCGTCGTCGCGCCCGCCGCCAGTCCCACGGCCTTCGCCAACCCCTCCTCTTTCATGCGAAAAAGTTCGCCCAAAGCGCCGTCGCGGCCGGTCGCCTCCACCAGCGAACGGGAATGTTCGGGATCGTGCAGATGGAGCAGGTCTATCCGCTCGATCCCCAGCGCAACGAGACTCTGCTCAAGCGAGCGGCGCGCCTGCGCGGCGTCGAAAACATTGGTCTCAGGGTCGCGGTCGAGCTTGGTGGAAACGACGAAGCCCGGCGGGAGGCCGCCGCGCTCGCGGATGGCGGCGCCGATCCTCTGCTCGCTGCGGCCCATGCCGTAGATGCGCGACGTATCGATGAAATTGACCGGTCCGTCGAAAATCGCCTGCATCGTCGCCTTGGCGCGCTCCGCATCGACGTCGTAGCCATAGGTGTCGGGCATATCCCCGAGGCCCGACGTCCCAAAGCAGACCGGAGCGACCATGAGGTCCGTTCGGCCCAGGCGGACCTTTTTCATCACTCCCTCCGTCATCGCTCTCTCCCGTTATCGGTCATGGCCGCATCACTAGGCCGCCGGCGAAGAACCGGCAAGGCCTGGGAGAGGTTGAAATCCAGACTGCGAATCTGGACTCAGGAGTTCGAATACCCTTGGCGTCTAAGCTGGGACCGTCGAGAGTAAACCGCGTGTTTCAGCGACGATGTGATCCTGGAACTTCGGGTCGCGCACGAGCGCGGAGCCGAGCATCGGGCGACCGCCTTCGTCGTAGTAGATGCCGGTCTGACCGGATGCATCGATCAGGACTTTGGTTCCCAATCGCGCGGCTCTCTTCGGGGTGCTCCAATACTTGATGTGGGGAGCGAGCAGCGGGAGGAGGTAGTTCGCCAAGAAGCGGAGGAAGGCGTTGGCGTCGCGCCCAAGGCCGGTGTTCGGGGTAAAGCCTGGTTAGATCGCGTTAAACCGCAACCGGGGAGTTTCACGGGCGAACGCCATCGCCGCGGCGAGAACGCATTGCTTTGACGTCGCGTAGGCGTCCGCGCCCGGCATGGCGGAGCCGCCCGGTCGCCACTCACCCTGCGCGCTCGCCTCTACGGAAATGAAGCGACCGCCGCGGAAGCCGGCGGTCTTAGCGGGTTTGCGCTCAGGATCTTCTACGCCGGACGCGACGAAGGCGACGTGCGCGCCATCAGGAAGATGCGGAGCGAGCGCTTCGGTCAGCACGAACGGACCGAGATAGTTCGTCGCGAAGGTCATGTCCCAACCCTGGGCGGACTTCTTCCCAGCGCGCATCGCCATGATGCCCGCATTGTTCAGCAGGCCGGCGATCGAAAGATCGAGAGCGATGATTTCCGCGGCCGCGCGCCGCACGCTGACGATATCCGACAGGTCGCACACGACTGACACCGCGCGCTGCCCTTTTTGCTCGATGGCCTTCTGTACTTCGGCGAGCTTCCTTCGGTCACGGCCGACCAGAACGACCGCGCCGTGCTTGGCCAGCTCGATTGCCGTGAGGCGACCTATGCCGGAGGTCGGACCGGTGATGATGTACGTCTGGCCGTCTGCACGGTTTTTCGGAGACGTTTTCGACATGATGACGCTCTAGATCTGAACGCCGCCCGCGACTTCGATCCGCTGGGCGTTGACCCAGCCGAAGTCGTCTGAGAGAAGTGCGGCGATCACCGGTCCAACATCATCGGGCGCGCCGGCGCGACCGAGCGCGGTATGATCGGCGACCATCTTGTTGACCTGCGGATTATCGCGAACGATGCCGCCGCTGAAATCGGTGGCGATAGCGCCCGGCGCGACGACATTGGCGGCGATCCGGCGCGGTCCCAGCTCGAAGGCCATGTACCGGGTCAGCGCTTCAACGGCCGCCTTTATCGGACCGTATCCGATGCGGTTCGGCATGGAGGAGCGGGCGAGGCCCGAGGAGATGTTCACGATACGGCCGCCGTCGTTCATGAGGGGCAGCAGCCTTTGTGTCAGGAACAACACGCCCTTGAAGTGGACGTTATAGAGCGCGTCCATCTCCGCTTCAGTTATCGTCTCAAGGCCTGCATCGGATGAAATGCCAGCGTTGTTGACGAGGTAATCGAAACGCTCGGCCTCTAATTCGGCCAGCGCTTGCCGCACATGTCCCACGAAACCACCAAATGCGCCCACATTGCCCGTGTCGAGCTGCAGAGCGATCGCCCGCACGCCCGCTTCCGCGGCCATCGCCACGACCTTATCGGCTTCTGCACTATTGGAATTATAGGTGAATATCGAGCGGACCCCTCGCCTGGCGAGGCAGAGGACCGTATTGCGGCCGATCCCCCGGCTGCCGCCGGTGATGATCGCGATCTTACTATTTGACATAACGTATCTTTCTGTTGGCGCCTTGCACTGCGGAGGCGGTTATTTCCGTTCATTATGACGGCCGAAGGCCGGCAAATTGAATGCCGGAACTCTCCTTTTTCTTGCCTATTCCTGCTCAGAAGGATACTCTTTCCCGTGGTCATAGCGTGAAAGGAACGGTCGGACGTGCCAGATCAGTTGGCGGAGGCGCTCCTGCGCTACACAGATCGTCAGCCCGGGGAGAGCCCGTTCAGAACGCCGATCGACGGATTGGCCATCCTTCGATCGGACCATCCGAAGCCGCCGACCCACATGATTTCCAGGCCGGCCATGTGCATCGTGGCGCAGGGCGCCAAGTGGGCGATGTCCGGCGGCAATCGACTTGAATACAGGGCCGGGCAGGCCCTCGTGATCGGCGTCGAGGCGCCCTCGATCGGCCGGGTCATCGAAGCCAGTCCCGGCGAGCCTTGTCTTGTTCTCGCATTCGAGTTGGACCTCGCGATCGTGCGAAGCGTCGCGGAGGGGCTGGATGCGCCGCCGAGGGCAAGCGGGAACGCCGGCCGCGGCGTCTTCGTGACCGATTTCCAAGGCCCGCTGTCCGACTGCGCGCTGCGCCTGGTCCGCCTGCTCGATACGCCCAAGGCGATTCCGACGCTCTATCCGGTCATCATGCGCGAGATCTGCTATTGGCTCCTGACAGGCCCTCATGGCGGAGATGTCGCCAGGATGGCCATGGCGAACAGTCCATCGCAGCGGGTGATAAGCGCCATCCACAGCTTGCGAGGTCGCTTTAGGGAGGCGGTCCGGATCGATGAACTGGCCGCGATCGCGCAGATGAGCCCCTCGGCCTTCCACCGTCAGTTCAAGGCGCTGACGTCGTTGACGCCGCTACAGTATCAGAAGCAGATCCGCCTGTTGGAGGCGCGCCGGCTGATGATTGCAAGCGCCGTCAATGTCGAGGCGGCGTCCTTTCAGGTCGGCTACGAAAGCCCGTCGCAGTTCAGCCGCGAATATGCCCGCATGTTCGGCGCGCCGCCCAAACGTGATGCGAAGCAAATGCAGACGGTGCTGCGGGACAATCGCGCTGCCGCCGGCGCGGAATTGATCGCCGAACATGCTTGAGAAGTTCCAGGCTATGAGCCTGAACAGGTATGAAATAATGGTGACAGTGCATTCAATTTTCAGCGTAAAATGGCGACGCGGCAAAGGCGCCAAGGCCGCCGCGCTACGATGAAAGCCCATCGCCCAGAGTTCTCATCTTTATCTTTCCCGGCGCGCCGGGAAAGATTCGACGCCCTCCGGCTACATCTCGGACTCAATAGCCCGGAGCAGCCGGAAGCGCATCTCGCCGTCATTGCTCGCGAGCGAGATCACGAAACGGACCCGCCCATGGCTTGAAGTGTCGGCATAGCCGGCGAGCGTGTTGACCCCCTCCATCGTGCCGGTCTTGTTCATACCGCCGTCATGGCCGTGGAGCAGCCCGGCGTAGGGCGCGAAGAGTTCGAGCACTTTGGCGAGGCCGCGCGCGGTGAAGCGGTTGTCGCGGCTGATGCCCGAGCCCTCTTCGAGATGGATCGACCCGGCGAGGCCATGCGCGGCGAGCCTCTCGTTTGCGACCTGAAGCGACTTTTCGAGGCTGACTGGTCCGCCCAGCCGGCGCCCGCCGATCTCCAGGAAAACCTGGTTGGCGACGTAGTTGTTCGAGGCGCGGAGCAGCGCGGCGAGTATCGCCGAAAGGGTGCGCGACTGTCGGTGAACGTAGACTGGCTCCAGTCCCCTGGGCACAATTCCAGTCGAAATATCGCCCTTCACACTGCCGCCCGCGCGCTCGATGAACGCTTCGATCTGCTCGCCGGCGTAATGGAGGCTCACCGCGGGGTCCTGGCTCAAGCTGATGCGGCCGTTTCCGTTATGGCCTCGCGCCCGGAACTGGGTGATAGCGAGTGGGGTGATCGGGGTCTGGTTCTCGCCGGAGCGCACCTTCTTGCCGCTGCGCGCGGCGGAGACCGTATTGAAATTCACCGCGAGCGCGGAATTCGGCGCATTATAGGCCTCGTTGCTGTCCTCGATGCCCGGGATGCGGAGGTTCGAAGGATAGTAGCTCGCGTCGAGCACGATGCCGGCGATCGGCTCCTTGCCGACCGCTGCGACCAGCTCGGTCGCGAGCGGCGCCAGCTCCTCTGAGATCAGGAAAGGATCGCCGCCTCCGCGCACATAGAGCACCCGCCTGTCGTCGAGATAGAAGCGGGTCTGGAAACGATAGTCGCCGCCCAGGGCCTCCATCGCCAGCCAGGCTGTCACGATCTTAGCGACGGAGGCCGGGACGAAGGGCTCGTCAGCGTTTTGGGCCACCAATTCGGCGCCTTGGGCGTCCACTACGAGCACCACCCCCTGCGGAGCGAGGGCCGCGACCTTCTCCTTGACGTCGGCCAGGGCCTGGGCGGGCAGCAGGAGCAAGGCGAGGGCGAGCAGGCGAGACCACATGGCGACTCCGCGGGCGCAGCGTCTGCAACTTGCAGATCTATGTTAGCGAATGCTCAAGCGAAAAATCAGTCAGATCGCAAATCTCCGCAGCCCGCGCACGATACTCGTACGGATCGCCCCGACCAATCACGTATTTGGAGCGCCGTTCTGTCACTCCGACTCCGCCAGCCGGTCGGCGAACTGGGCGATCGTCCTAGCGTAAACCTCGGCGGCGTTCCATTCGAGGAGCGCGGCGAAGTTCGGATCGCCGGGATCCCACTTCGCTTCCCGCTTCCAGCCCTTTTTCTGCAGAAAATTGGCGGTCGAAGCGAGCACGTCCGCCGAGTTGCGCATCAGGTCGACGTCGCGCCCGCCGTTCGACGAGACGCCGTAACGGAGATAGGCCGAGGGCATGAATTGAGTCTGGCCGAGCTCGCCGGCCCAAGCCCCGCGCATCTCGTCCGGAGTGAGGAGGCCGCGCTGGACGATCATCAGAGCGTCGATGAGCTCGGTGCGATAGAGATCGGCCCGGCGGCAATCGTAGGCGAGCGTCGCCAACGCGCTGAAGGTCGGATAGGTGCCGAGGCCCGACCCGAAATCTGTTTCGAGGCCCCAGATTGCGACCAGCACCGGACCCGGCACTCCGTAACGCTGTTCGATCCGCTCGAGCGGCTCGGCATAGGCGAGCAGCATCGCCTTGCCCCGCTTGATCCGGGCGGCGGTGATGTGCGCTGCGGCGAAGGCGGCGAAATTGCCCTGCTTCGCCCCTTGCCACGACCCCTGCCCCCGGTCGTGCGCCAGGACGGAGCGGTCGAACGTGGCCGTCGCCAGGGCGCTGTCGACCACCTCCGGCGATATGCCGCCGTCATTGATGGCGACCTCCTTGAAGCCATCGAGCCAGGCCTTGAAACCCTCCGGGGTGTCGCCGCAATCGGCCGCCCGCGCAGACGTGGCGAAAGCGAAGGCGACAACAGCCAAGGCTAAGAGTTTCGGACCTATCCCCAACATCGCGGCGCTCCACCTTCGTCGAAAATGAAGGCCTACCCGTCAATCTGGGCCGAACCTAGGCTGAGTCTGGATAGGCAGGCCCGCGAGCGGACCAATTCCAGCGATCGCCCCCCCTGCTGTCGCCATCCTCCACGACCTTGGTCGCCTTATTCCGCCCTGCCGAATCACACTGAACGTCTCTCGACTTGCTCGCAAACGACCGCCGCCGCATGCACGGCGTCGGCCCATCGCGCGTTGAAAAAACGAGATAGCGGAATAACTCGAGGCCCGCGGCGTCGACGCCGTCACGAACCTTGCACGGCTTGCAGGAGGGCCCGATGGCTTTGCGTAGTCCTTATTCGATCCGCCTGTATTGGCTCGCCGCCGCCTCGCTGGCGATCGGCGATGCGTCTCTCGCAGCGGGACAGAATGAAAGGCTGGCTCCGCCTTCAAACAGCGTCCAGGACGAGGCGCCCTTTCTCGCGGAAAACGACGCCGCGATGACGAAGATGATGAACGACATGGCGGTCAAGCCGACGGGCGACGTCGACCGCGATTTCGTGGCGATGATGGCGCCGCATCATCAAGGCGCGATCGACATGGCGCTGGCGGTTCTGCGTTATGGCCATAACGAACAAATTCGCCGCCTCGCCCAGGAAATCGTCGTCACCCAACAGCAGGAGATCGCCGCGATGCGGCTGGCGATCGGCGATCCGCTTCCGCCCTCCGCGCCGTCGCCGACCCAGCCATCCCCTGAGCCTCCAAAACCGATGCCGGGCGGCGTGATGATGTCGCATGACCCCATGAAAATGAAATAGGAGCCCCAAAATGAAACGCAGCTTCTTGGCCATCGCCTTTCTCGCAGGCAGCGCTCTCGCGGGCTCGCCGCCGGCCGCGGCCGGACAGGCCCCTGGCGCAGCGGCCGATCCGGACACGCCGATAAGCCATCGCGACCGCGTCTACGCCGCCGAACAGTTTTCCAACACTGTTTCGGTCACCGATCCCGCTGACAACAAGCTCGTCGGCGTCATCCGCCTCGGCGATCCGCAACCCGAAAATTTCAGCCCGCTCTATAGAGGGCAGGTGCTCGTTCACGGCATGGGTTTCTCCCCCGATCATAAGACCGTCGCGGTCGTGTCGATCGGGTCGAATTCCGTCTCCTTCATCGACACTGCGACCAACGCCTTGAAGCACGTCGCTTACGTCGGACGGGCCCCGCACGAGGCCTTTTTCACGCCCGACGGCAAGGAAGTATGGGTCACCGTTCGCGGCGAGGATTATGTGGCGGTTCTCGACGGCCAGACTTTCGAAGAAAAAATGCGCATCAAGGTTCCAGCCGGCCCCGGCATGCAGATATTTTCGCCGGACGGGAAATACGGCTACGTCTGCTCGTCGTTCAACCCTGAGACCGACATCATCGCGGTCGCGGATCATCAGATCGTCGGACGCGTCAAGCAGGATAGCCCTTTCTGTCCCAACATCGCCGTGACGCCGGACGGCAAGCAGGTCTGGTTCACGCTGAAGGACGTCGGCAGGACGGTGGCGTTCGACGCGCAGCCTCCGTTTTCCGTGCTGAAGTCGATCGACACCGGTCCGATCACCAATCACGTCAATTTCGCGCATAACGCCAACGGCACGTTCGCCTATGTCACGATCGGCGGGCTGAACGAGGTCAAAGTGTTCCGCACGGACGATTTCTCGCTGGTCGCTACCATTCCCGTCGGCGCCCTGCCGCATGGCGTCTGGCCGTCGGGCGACGGCAGCCGCGTCTATGTCGGCTTGGAGAACGCAGACGGGCTGACGGCGATCGACACTCTGACCAACAAGGCAATCGCGACGGTCCCGATCGGCCAGGCGCCGCAAGCCGTAATTTACGTCCCCAACGCTGTGCCGGAAGGCGACGGCGCGCAAGGGCTGCAGCCTCTCGGCGTGGCGGGACAGACCGCTCACCTCGCGCTCGCCCCACCCGGAGGCGGCGCGAATAAAGCGCCCACCAGCGTTTCGTTGTTCGACCAGGGCCTGCTGCAAGTGCTGCAAGCTTCGGTTACCGGCCTTCGGCCGAAGGAGCCTTACGTCCTCGCGCTCGCGCGGCGCCCCAATGGGGAGGGCGCGCTTGAACCGCTGGCGGCCTTCATGACTAATCCGGCAGGGTCCGCCATTGTCAACGCCGTCGGCCCCATTCGCCAGATCGTGCAAAGCGATCAAAAGGCGGAACGCCGCTATCTCGTGATCGTCACAGGCGCGGCGGACAAGCTCGGCGCCCCCGTTCAGGTGCAGCAAGAATGACGCCAAGAATGACGCGCGGCCGCTGACCTTTCAGCGTATGGCTCGATCGCTTTTGCGGGGCGGGGCAACGCCGATCGGAGCGCCGCCAAAATCCGAGGCCATGAAAGGACTGGCGTAAGTCCATTCCAGCGCCGGCCTTTGCATTGTTCCGACGATCCGCGGCGGCGAGCGCCGCGAACAGGCCAGTCATGGTCGGAGTTCTTTGATTGGCCATGACGCAAAAAGGCCCCTGACTTTCGCCGGCGGCGCGATCGAGGTCGCATCGGGACAATTTCGATCTTTCCTGGCTATTTCGGCGCGTCCCCCGGCGTGCGCCGGAGGCGAGGCGTGGGCGAGGCCGCGCATCGGCCGGCGCGGCGCGGCTCACCGCGGCGTGGTTTTCGTCCGCGGCGGCGATCACGCGTTATCCATGTTCGCCGATCGATCGATTTTTCCGGTCACCTTTCCGGTCCTGGCGCATTGACACATCCCGGCCGCCAAGATGCGCCGAACTCTCACAAAAGCAGGTCGCCATGGCGATTTTTATCGCGCTCGGAACCTATGCCGATCAGGGATGCCGCGAGGTCAAACAAACCGTCAGCTGCACGGCGGACTTCAAGCTTCTGGCGAAGCAACACGGAATGACCGTGAAAGATGTCTTCTGGATGCGAGGCCAGCAATACGACATGGTGACCGTTCTGGAGGGCCCTAGTTGCGCTGTTGCGCAAGCTTTGCTTCTCGTGATCAACATGAGAGGCAATATTCGCACGCAACTGCTGCGGGCGCATACGGCGGCAGAGATGGAGGCGGTTTTAGAAGCCGCGACGGCTCACGCAACGGAAGCGCTCGGGTTGAGCTCCAGCGGCCGCCGCGCATCGGTCGGTTAGGAATTGCCGCCAAGGCGTTCGTCGCCCAGCTCACGCGAGCGCCGAAGGCCGAGGGCGGCTTTAGCCAAATAGAAGAGCTTCACGCCGCGACCGAGTTTTGCGCAACGCCTCTCTGTCGCAACTCTCCGATCGTGCGCAATAGATTGTCGCGACGACGCGACGCGGCTCTGGCGTAGGTTGAATAAGCGACGTGACTCGGGTCGCTTATGCGCACGCGGCGTTCTTCGGCGGCGATCTCGACTTCGAGCCCCGCGACATTGCGCGAGAGTTCGTCGATCATCATTTCAATACGCGAAAGCCTGCGCCTTTCCTGTTCGGCGGCAAAGATTTCCGCCGCGATCGATAGTTCTTTCTGTCTCATGTGACCTCCGCTTAGTAAGCGTGCCGTTTTGGGACAATCATCGGCCGACTAGCGCAAGTATCGCAAGGCATGGGCCAATGGCGCTCGACCCCCTCACGATTCTTGCAGCGATAGAAAGCCCCGCTGCGGACGCCGAAGAGCTGAGTTCTTCGAACGAGAGGACAGCGCCAGGACAATGCGCGGCAAATAGGAAAAGCTCCGGCTGCCGCGGGCTGAAGGGGCGGCGGCTGGTGCGTTCTGAATGTGAGCGCCCGCCGTCTCAGATTAAGAACGCCGCCAGCGCGAGCCTGACGGCAAAAAAAATCCCCGCTGGCTTTCGCCGGCGGGGCAGTTGCGCGCGAGTGGCGAGAGGGGAGGAGGTCAAGGCTCGCGCAAACTTCAATGGTAGAAGACGGATAACTTGCGAATGCTCTAACCCCGCGCCTTTCCGCCGAAGACGGGCTGCCCGATGTCAAAGCGCGGCGCTTCGGGATGTGCTATCCGGCTCTGCGCGGCGAACTCGCTGTGCATGGTCTGAACGGCACGGCCTTCGATCGCCAGAGCGGCGACGAGAAGCGCAAGGCCGACAACCACCGAAACCCCAAACTGGCGGCGCGCCATCGCCTGAATCTCATCGCCTGCCAACGCGTCACCGTCGAAATACGGAGCCATATCTGCACCTTTGCTCATAGTCGCCTCCCTCGTCTGAACCAACATCTACGCTGATGCCGGCCCGCAAGATGTGGCGTTTCTCACAATCCTCGCGTTATTTGGCCCTTCGTCGAAAGCAACCGCCTCGCCGCAGCCGGGGCCGGGCGATCTGCGTCGGCGAATGTCATCCGGCTTCAAATGCCGCTCGGGCTTGCTCATGCGGCCAAATCGGGAGGAGCGGCTCGCCGCGCCAGCTCGAACAGGCGATCCGCCCGAGCGTCCAATGTTTGGATTCGCCTGCTATTGAGAAGCCGCCTTGTCCATCAATTCCCCGCACTGGTCGGCATATCTGGCGCGCAATGTGGCGATGCCGGCGCAACTGTCGCCGATCAGCGCGCGTTGATCGAACGTGTTCAAGTCGAGACGCAGCTGCGCGTCCGCGGGCTGCAGACGCGCAGCACTGGAGGCTTTCGCCGACATTTTGCTCAATTGTTCTATCGCCGCTGCGGCCTGCATATGGCTCTTTGCGTCATTCCCCGCGCAGTCTGCGACAATCGAATAGAAGGCCAAACAGACTGAGATGGCGGCCTGCGCGTTGTCAGAAATATCCTTGCGCGCGTCTTGCGCGCTCCCGGCATGCGTCGATGCGAACGCGAACAAGGCAAAAGCGATCGATCTCACCTTGCCCTCCCTGACGTGAATTCAAATGCGAAGCCCTGAACGCAAGAATAACCCCTCCCCGCCTAAGCGAAAAGGGCGCGACGACGCCGCAGATCAGCACGGGCCGCCCGGCGCGCCGGCGCGTTTCGCTCAATGCGCGGATGCGGCGAGCTTCTGGATCAGCGCGGCCATGGCTTCGGCCGCCTTTGCATTGTCGACCTGGCAGGTTCCCGCCGCGGCATGGCCGCCGCCGCCATAGCGCAGGCAGAGCGCGCCGACATCGATCGGCGAACTGCGGTCGATGATCGATTTGCCGATGGCGAAAACAGTGTTTTGCTGCTTGACGCCCCAGAGCACATGCATCGAGACCCGGCACTGCGGGAACAAGGCGTAGACGGCAAACCGATTGCCGGCATAGATCGTCTCTTCGTCGCGAAGATCGAGAACGACGAGATCCCGATGGACACGCGCGCAGCGCAGGATCTGCGCGCGAAACTGCGCGGCGTGCTGGCTATAGAGATCGACGCGCTCCTTGACGTCGGGCAAGCTCAAGATTTGCTCGATCGTATGATTGCGGCAATAGTCGATCAGCTGCATCATCAATTCGTAATTGGAAATGCGAAATTGCCGGAAGCGGCCAAGCCCGGTGCGCGAATCCATCAGAAAATTCAGCAACGTCCAGCCTTCGGGGCGAAGAATTTCGGCGCGCGCGAATTGCGCCGAATCCGCTTTGTCGACCGCGCTCATAAGGTCCTCGCCGATGCGGCAGGATTTCTCGACCATCGCGACGAAGCGTTGGCGTTCTTCCGCGCTCCCCATCGCCGAGCCGCCGCCGACCGGGGGCCAGACGGGCGCGACCATCGACCCGATGACGAGATGTTTGGCCGCCACCTTGTCGGCGAGCTTCTTGATGTCGTCGTCGCTGGAATCGATGCTGGTGTGCGGGTCGGCGAGGAACAGATCGACGCCGTCGAATTTGACGCCGTCGACTTCGGCCGCCGCCGTCATGTCGAGCATCGCATCGAGGCTGATGAACGGCTCGGAATCCGGCCCCTTGCCGACCACGCCGGGCCACATCGCATTGTGCAATTTCGGCCAATTGTTCTGCTGCGCCATGGCGAAGATTCCTCCCTGATCGCGTTCGCCCACGCGCGGCTCGGACCAGCGCGCGAGGTTTGAATTGCGGCTCCAATTTATTCGTATTCGACAAGCATGCAAGCATGTAAGATTATGCGCGGGGTCAAATCGTGGCGAGTGATACCGAATCCGGCTAATCCCTTCGGCAGGCGCGCCATTCGTCATCGCGAGGGAGCGAAGCGACGAAGCGATCCAGACTAGGGGTTGTCTTGGCCGCTTCGTCTGGATCGCTTCGCAAGGCGAATGCGAAGCATTCGTCCGGGCTGACGCTCCCTCGCGATGACGGAAGACGCAACCGGGCCGCGGCCTTCAGGGTCGGGCGTCAGACAGGGAGGAGGTTTTGGCTCGAAGCGTAGAAATCCCGCCCCTGCGCCCCTTCGCGCCCCGCGCGAACGAAGCCGCCTATGTCGCGGGGACCTTCGACACCAAGGCGCGCGAATTGCTTTTCCTTCGCGACGCCATCGCGCAAGCGGGCCTGCGCGTCGTCACGGTCGATCTCTCCACCTCCGCCGCGCGCTCCTCGCCGGCGGACATTCAGGCCGCCGAAATCGCCGCCTGCCATCCCAGCGGCGCGGCGGCGGTTTTCACCGGCGATCGCGGCTCGGCCGTCGCCGCGATGGCGCAGGCCTTCGAGGCCTTTGTCGCGACGCGCGACGATCTTGGCGGCCTCATCTCGGCGGGCGGCTCGGGCGCCGCGGCGCTGGCGATGCCGGCGATGCGGCGGCTGCCCATCGGCGCGCCCAAAGTGATGGTCTCGACGATGGCCTCGGGCGACGTGCGCGCCTATGTCGGTCCGTCCGACATCTGCATGATCTATTCGGTCACCGATGTCTCCGGCCTCAACCGGATTTCGACCATGGTCCTCGCCAATGCCGCGCATGCCCTGGCCGGCATGATCGGCCTGCGGCGCGACAGCGAGGCCGCGGTCAAGCCGGCGATCGGCCTGACGATGTTCGGCGTCACCACGCCCTGCGTGCAGGCGGTCGCGGCCGCGCTCGAGGGCGATTACGACTGCCTGGTGTTTCATGCGACGGGAACCGGCGGCCAGTCGATGGAGAAGCTCGTCGACCAGAATCTTCT
>Ga0207025_1024_pt1 | contig 24271 bp, 25 predicted proteins | sample Alteio_BWMinCont_45_FD_153261 | JGI IMG/M metagenome (GOLD analysis project Ga0207025, IMG submission 153261) | Enriched cells from forest soil in Barre Woods Harvard Forest LTER site, Petersham, Massachusetts, United States -... | ecosystem: Environmental > Terrestrial > Soil > Temperate forest >... | reverse complement strand
CCCTGAAGGGACTTCGCGACAAATCTCTCACTCGAGAGCTCGAAATAGCCGTCGCGCGCCAATTTCGGCGTCCGGCTGTAATCATATCCGTTCGCGACGAGCTGATGCCCATGAATGGATGACACAACGACCTTTGGCCCGACCGTGTAGCAGGCCAGCGGCTTTGGCGCATGCCGCGCGACGGCGCGCCCGACCCCATCGACGAGAGGCCGCAGCAGACGGCCTGCGCGGTTGCGGAGCGCCTGGCGAAGCTCTGCCGCTTTCGTCGGTTTCTGTTGCGTAACTTTGGCGTAGCCGAACTCCGTCCACGTCCAACCCTCAAGCCAGGATCCAGCCCATAGGTGCTCGCAATAGGACAGCGCATGGATCTTTTTGACGGCATGATAATGATGATAGGGATAGAAGGTCTCCCTCGGGAGAATGCAAACGTCCGAACGCCACCTCAGCAACTTGCCGAAGACGACTGGGCCGGTCGTGATATTGCAGGGAAGATCCCAGTCCGGCTCATTCCTCGTCAGGAAGTTGATGATCGACCCAAGCGCCGGATGTCGCGGCGTGGCGCCGAAACAGGCATTGGTGAGGTTATAGCCGTCTTCCGACGCTATGAAGCAGGTCATCGTCTCAAGGAGCGGTTCGAGCTTCCGCAAGACGCGCATGTCCGAATCGACATAAATGCCGCCGTGTAGATACACAGCCATAAGGCGAAGAAGATCCGCGAATTGCGCACCGGACTTCGCGGCCCGCAGATAGCTGTTGAGGGGAAGTTCCGGGAACTCCGTGTCGTCGTTCCATATCTTGATCGACCAATCCGGTTGGACCGCCGTCGCCTGTTCGATGATCGCGATCTGATCGGGAGATGGCTCATTGGGCACGACAAAATGGATAATTTTCGGAATTGTCGGCTGCTCTTTAGCCGGCGTCCGATTCAATTCAAGCATCTGCATGGGGCGCGCCCGTCCATATGGCTTTGAACATGCAAGTCGAATATTTTTGTAGAAGCTGCGGGGATGCGTTGCGCGGCGGGACGACCTCGACCACGCAGGCTTCCTTGGTCTCGTCGTACAGGACAAGGCCCTCGGACCTACAGCCGACATCGAGAAGATATTCCCCAGGCGCAAGAGGCAATTGCCCGAAGGTGCACTCGATGTCATGGAGTCCAGGCGCAAGGCTATAGGCTGGCCGCCCGCTATAATCGGAGTCGCACGACAAAAGCCGTGCCCCGGATTTCGCGCAAAAGCCTACGCCAAAGACCACTGAGGACACCGGTTCAAAAACCTCGACCTCGATGCAGATACGAAATTCCTCGTCGAGAATGGCCGTCCCCGACCCCTTGAAGCTGATAGCCCGAAGCTTGATGCGCGAATCGCGCGCAATCGACCGCGCTTTATCTTCGACCATCACTCTTGAGGCGTCGCCATTTCGCGCGAATGAGCCCTCATAGAGTCGGATCGCCTTGTCGGTCTCGCCGGAGTAGATCAATTGCCCCTTGTCCATGGCGATGGCGGAGTCACATAAGGCCCTGATGGCATGGGTGTTGTGGCTCACCAAAAGGACCGTTCTGCCGTTGCCGGCGATCTCGCCCATCTTGCCTAGGCACCTGCGTTGAAACTCCACATCGCCGACGGCGAGCACTTCGTCAACCACCAGGATTTCAGGCTCCAGATGCGCCGCGACGGCGAAGGCCAGCCTGACATACATGCCGCTCGAATAACGTTTGACCGGCGTATCGATGAATTTCTCTATCTCCGCGAAAGCGACGATTTCGTCGAATTTTCCCCGTATTTCTTTCTGGGTCATGCCGAGGATCGAGCCGTTCAGAAAGATATTCTCGCGGCCCGTCAACTCGGGATGAAAACCGGTTCCAACCTCCAGCAGGCTTGCGATCCGACCCCGCAAGCGAACGATCCCTTTGGTCGGCTCGGTGATCCGGCTAAGGATTTTCAAAAGCGTGCTTTTGCCGGCGCCATTGCGACCAATGATTCCGACGACTTCGCCGCGTTTGACCTCGAAGCTGACGTCTTTCAGCGCCCAGAATTCCTCGATCTGATCTCCCTGTAAAATCTGGCGGCCGCGAACGAGGTCCCGCATCTTGCGTGCGAAATTGGAGGACTCGAGCTGGATCGCGTCGCGCAGCGTGGCGGTGGCGCGCTGGGGCGACACATGGCCCAACATGTACCGCTTCGAGAGGCCTTCGACTGAAATGATACTCTCTTGCAAGGTCTTGCGTTCCATCAAACGAGATCGGCGAAGCTACGTTCCATTCGGCGAAAATAGTAGATTCCGAATGCGACGAAGGCCGTGGTGACTGCCGCGCCGATAAGAACAGAGATGATGTCGAGCCCTTGTCCGGGCCCTAGAATGCACCAGCGGAATCCGTCGATCACCCCGACCATTGGATTGAGAGAATAGAGCGTTCGCCATTGCTCGGGCACCACGCTGGAGCTGAATCCGACCGGCGAGGCGTAAAGCCCCAGTTGGACGATGAAGGGGATGATGTAGCGGAAGTCTCGATATTTGACGTTCAACGCCGTTATCCAAAGCGATGGCCCCAGGCTCGCAAAAAACGCCATCGCGATGAAAGCGGGAAGGAAGAAGATCGTCCAACTCAATGCATATCTGTAAGCCACCATCAGTACGGCCAGGATCACCAGGCTGATCAGGAAATCAACTAGGCTCACCACGACCGCGGCGGCCGGCACGATGATGCGCGGAAAATAGATTTTGCTGATTAGGTTGGCGCTGTTGACGAGACTGTTCGATGCATCGGTCAGGGCCGTCGAAAACAGCGACCAGGGCAACAACCCCGCAAATACCATGAGAGCGTAGGGCGCGTCGTTTGAGGGCAGGCGCGCAATTCGACCGAAAATGATCGTGAAGACGATCATCGTGATCAGCGGCCGGATGAGCGCCCATAGCGTGCCTATGACCGTCTGTTTGTAGCGGACCAAGACATCGCGCCAGGCGAGCATTTTGAACAGTTCGCGATAGCGCCAGAGATCAAACCAATAGTGAAGGTCATGGCGCCCGGCCTCGAGAACGACCTCCGTGGACGAGGCGCTGGGGCCGGTCGGATAATCGTCCTGGGATTGACCGGGGGTATGCTTCGATCTCAGAGGCGGATCATAAACCGTGTCGGACATCAGGCGCGTTCCGTGTCGGCCGCTGAAGTCAAGTTTCTCTCGCGATCATCCGTGCGGCGCCTGCGGTCCGCCAAATCTTCCAGCGCCAAGGCGAAGGCCTCGACATCACCATTGTTCACCTGGCGATAGAGAAGCGTCGGATCCTCGTCACACAACAGATGAACGTCGGAAGATTTCGGTCCAACAAACAAGATCGGCGATTTGGACGAAAGACAGCCGTAGAGTTTGGACGGAAGGACATAGCCTGCGAAATTCGCCTTGAGAGAAATCAGATGAACATCCGCCGCCGCCAAAACGCCCGGGAGCGCGTCGAGCGAGCAAGGCGGACTGACCGCCACCGGAATCCCTTCGTCGCGGAGCGAGGTCGCAAGATCGTCGACCGCGGAACCCGACGCATTCAGCCAAAGTCCGAAGCGTCGACTTCCCTCGCGGTGATGCCGTAGCAGGCCCTCCCGTATCGTCGCTACGTCATGGGCGACGCCAAAATTGCCAGAGTAGAGAATGACACGAAAGCCCTGGAGTTCGGCTGGGCGCCGAGCCGGCGCCTCGTTGGCGGAGATCGCAACGGGCGCGACGTCCCGCTTGAGCGATATTCGTCTTGGATCTATGCCGCCAACCAGAAGCCGGCGCCGCTGATCCTCGCCGAGGACTTGAAACTCATCAACATGTTTGCGCAGGAACCATGTGATGCGTTCGATGGGCCTGAGTAGAAGGGGCTTTCGTCCCCACGCGGCGAGAAGCACCTCCGGATAGAAGTCGGTAATCCGGTAAATCAATCTGCAACCCCGCAGGGCCTTCGCCAGAAACGAAAAATACAACATGAAGGGGGGCGAGCCGGTAAAAAGAAGCTCTGCGTTCCGAGAATCTGGATCTTTGATCACCGCCCAAACCAGTTGGCTATTTGTCCGCACCGCCCACAAGAGACGCTGAATTGACGATGTTTTCCGAAACGGCGTCGCGCGCAATCGCGTGACGCGCAACAATCCTTTCGCAAAATTTTCTGTGACGACGCTGCTCGCAGAGCTCGATAGCCCGATCAAGTGGACCTCTCGCCCACCCTCGGCATATTCACGCGAGAAAAAAAGCCCATATTGTCCAACCGCGCCGAAGTCGGGCGGAAGCCAATCAACGAGATAGAAGAGCGGCCGCTTTGTGTGCGGCGTCTTGGCGATACTATTGGTCTTGACCGCGGTCCCAGTCGCGTTGAAAGTACCCGAACCAGGCGCAATCGCCTGGTTTGGACGAGATTTATAATACCACCGCGAAATGGCCACGATACTTATACCTGACGATCGGTCTTGCCGACCGAGTTGTTCACGTCCGACCACGGTAGAGCCGCTTTTATGCTCTTTCCCTTCGCCTTGACGAGCCAGGCATCCCGATCATAACCTATCTGATATTTGCAATATCGGCCGATGACATTGACGTCGACTTTGTTCAGAACAATACTGTTAACCTTTTCATAGACCTCGGGAGCCCCGCGCAACGCCTCGTTGACGACGTCGACCCGGGTGGCGCCCCATTCGATGACATAGAAGTAGAAATCAATCAGGTCTGTCGTAGCGCGGACGTCCACGACCGGTCTGAGTGGTGAAAGATCGACGATGATATATTTGTAGGTGTTGCGCAGCCGATCCAAAAGAGCCTTCATCGCGTCGCTGCGGAAGACCTCCATCGTGTTGGCGAGTCGGGTGACGTTGCCCGCCGGCAAGAAATCGATTTCCGTCGCAAAATCGGTCCAAACGACTTCGCTGAGCATGCGCGAGCCCGAGAGGACTTCGAACAATCCCTCCCTCGCGTCGGGTGTTAAGGCGCGGGTGAGGGTGGGATTGCATAGGTCGCAGTCGAGAAGGATGACTTTGCTGCCGGTCAGTCCGGCGAGACCCGCGAGCGCCGAGGCGATAGTGGATTTGCCTTCGCCAGTGAGGGTCGAGGTCACGCCTATGACCTTCGGGTCGGACTCCTTCCGAAAGAAGTCGGCAGCCAGCTTTAATGCTCGAGTGGCCTCGGAGAATTCCGAAAAAGGCGCGTGAATCAGAGTCGTGACCGCAAGATCGTGATTTGTGAACACGCGCTTGGACACGTCGGCGTTTATGACGGGCAAATGAATAGAGTTAAGATATCCCGGCGCAATCTGCGGCGACCGAACCTGCGGAATCATCGCAATGCAATCCCGCTTCAAAATATTTTCGACCTCCAATCGGGTTCGGAACACATGGTCCACCATCTCGCGCAAGAGGCCTGCACCGAAGCCGAGAACGCCGCCCGCCAGCGTGAAAAGCGAGAGCACGCGCATTTCAGAGGGATCGCTTTTGAAGGCGGCAGGCGCATTGGAGATCACATGCGCCACTGGAAAAGGCTGGGATTCTTGTTGAATTGCTTCTGTGTAGCGCAGGAAAAATTGATCATAGAACGTATGATAGCTCTGGGCGCTTGCCTCGAGCGCGCGCAGTTTGATCTGCGCGTCGTTCGGGATCTTTTGCAGCATCGTCTCCTGCTGCTTCAGGAGCTGCTCTTCCTCCCTGAGCGCGACTTCCAAATCGCTCTTCGCGCCTTCGGCTAAGCGCTTGAGCTCCTCATTCATCCCGGCCTGGAGGCTATTCGCTTGGTTCTGCAGATCAACGACAGCGAGATGCTTTGGACCCAAAAGCTTAGTCAAGCGCGCAAGCCGTCTCATTATGTCGAGATACTGCGTTCGATATTTCGTGACGATCGGACTGAGAAGCGCTTCTGAAACGGTCGCGTTGCCGCCTGCGTTCGTGGCTTGCGTGTTAATGACGGCAGAGATCTGATCGAGCCGGGCTTGTTGCTCCGCGGTCTTTTCATGTGCGGCCGCCAACGCGCTATTTATCCGGCTCAGCATCTGGTCGGTGAACAACTTTTCGTCGGATGTGATGATGCTATTCTTATCCTTGAAGTCGATGACGGCGCGATCGGCCGCGCTCGCCTGATCGCGCAACGCCTCGTAGCGTTGCTGCAGCCAGCTGCTTGCCCGTCGCAAATCATCATCTTTCGTCTTCAGCTCGGCGAGCACATAGGCGTCCGCCGCGGCGTTAGCGATCTGCGCCGTAAGCGTTTGGCTGTGCGACGTGAAAGTCACATTCACCAGATAAGTAAGGCCGACGCGTCGAATGGCGAGGCCGTTGCCGATCGCCGCGACGACCAGTTCGGCGCGCTCCGCCTCCGATTTGGGCGCTAACGCGGCCCTTGGTTGGTTTAGCAAAGAATCGATGCGACCTTTGAGTTCGCTAAAAACATTGCCCTCATAGAGAAGCGCCGGGTCCGGATCGGCGGGAAGCGTCGCCGCGACCGTCTGGCCAATTTTATAGCGCTCAAGCATGAGAACACCAATTTGACTGTCGATCCACGCGGAATCGGTCAAGTCCGGATCGCCCAAGACGGATTTTTGTTGAATCCCGCCACGGCGGGAGTCGATCATCATCGTGACGACAGCTGTGTAGACCGGCGGCGTGAGAGCGAAGTAAGCAAGGCCGAGCCCCAGGGCAAGAACGAGACCGCCGATGACAAGCGCATACTGCCGGCGCAGCACCGTCAACGCCGTTTGGATCGGCGTACGCGGCGCGAAATAGCTCGCCTCATCCTCACGGTGAGAGATGATGCTTGGCCTGAATTGTAGATGCAATGCGGCGCTCCGCTGACTGGTAAAAAATTCTAATTGCGGCACGGACTGTCAAGCGAAAGGCTTGGCCTTTGGATAAGCGAGCGCGCTAAGTCGACGACGCTTCGTCATCCACAGCCGACGGCCCTTTCCATCCTCGACGTCCGACTTTTCCCCAGGGGTCTCGTAGGAGGTCCAGCGCGAGACGCCCATCAGTCTGCAACCCCGCGCGACGGAGAGCTCTTGGGGCCGACAATTGCGGATGTATCTTCGCTTTTCCCTCGGGGTCCGTGGCGAAGAGCCCCCTTTAAAACGGCGAGTTCCATCACTGCTCGACCGAAGCGATCCGCGCTTCATATCGGGCGATCGGGTCGGAGGCCAATGTTCTGGCCGGAGCCGAAGGTTTGAGAGTGTCGCCAGGTCACGCCGTTCCCTTAGAGGGAATCGCACGGTGACTTAAATGTGACGACGGATAGGCGGCGTTGGTCGTCATCATCCACCGCCATGCGTCGCGGATTTGGGTCTCCAAGTTGGAGCGCCGCGGGAGCCATCCGAGAACGGCTCGGGCGCGGCGGCCGTCGCCGACCAACACGGGGGGATCGCCCTCGCGCCGCGCGGCCGTGTGCAAGCGCAGAGCAACGCCGCAAACGTTCTCGACGCAGTTGACGACCTCCATGACCGAATAGCCGGCTCTGTTCGCCAGATTGAGCGCACGACTCTGCCCCCCAGCCAGCAAATGTTCGAGCGCCGTGACATGCGCGTCGGCGATGTCGCAGACATGCACGTAATCGCGCACGCAGGTTCCATCTCGCGTGTCGTAGTCGGTCCCGAAAACGGTGAGCGGCTCTCCAGAACAGGCGGCCCGGATGGCCAGAGGGATGAGGTGAGTCTCAGGATCATGCGCCTCGCCGATCTCCCCGTCGGGATCCGCGCCAGCCGCGTTGAAATAGCGTAGCGTGATCTGGGGCAGGCCGTGCAATTTGTGGAGTTCGTCCAGAAGCCGCTCGACATACAATTTCGAGGCGCCATAGGGGTTGATCGGTTGTTGGCTTTGCTCCTCGATGATCGGCACCGACTCGGGAATGCCGTAGGTGGCGCAGCTCGACGAAAACACCACCGGAACGACGCGATGGTCGACGATCGCCCGCAGTAGGGCGGCGCTGCCCGAAAAATTGTTGTCGTAGTACAGGAACGGCCGAGCCACAGACTCCCCAACGTAGGCGTAAGCCGCGAAATGCATCACCGCCGCCGGCTCATATTTTTCGAGAACGGCGCGTACTCGCGCTTCGTCTTTGATGTCGCCTTCTTCCAAGGGACCCCATTTTACCGCCCAGCGGTTACCCCGACACAGATTGTCGTAAGTAATTGGCGTATAGCCTCGGGCTGCGAGCGCCTTGCAGGTGTGACTACCGATATAGCCTGCGCCGCCGGTCACGAGGATGTTCGTGGCCATGGAGGGGCGCCGCCGACCGTTCACTCGCTTGGTGTCTGAACTGGATGGCTCCATCGCCTGCAAGCCCTCTTCGCCCATCGGTCGGATGATCAAAGGCAAGGGCGGCAGAAAACTTCCGCCTCCTTGCGCGCTCGTCATGCGGCGTGGTGGTCGGCAGCGATCTTGTGGCTTTTCCCGTTGGCCTTGTGGGGCGCGGTCGCTGCAAGATGCGCGAAAACGGCTTCCTCCGTCTCGAACGGTTTGCGGAAATACGCGATCGTGCGCTTCAAGCCTTCGCGCAGTTCGATCAACGGCATCCAGTCGATTGCGTCACCGGCGAGGCTGATGTCGGGTTGGCGCTGGCGTGGATCGTCGCTTGGCAGAGGCTTGTGAGTCAACTTGCTCTTGGAGCCGGTGAGGCTGATCACATGGTCGGCGAGTTCGGCGATTGTGAACTCCCGCGGATTGCCTATGTTCATCGGGCCAGTGAAATCGTCGGGCGTAGCCATCATTCTTATCATCGCTTCGATGAGGTCATCGACGTAGCAGAAGCTACGAGTCTGATGGCCGTCGCCGTATAAGGTGATGTCCTCGCCCTTGAGCGCCTGGACAATGAAATTCGACACGACGCGGCCGTCGTCGGGATGCATGCGCGGTCCATAGGTGTTGAAGATCCGCACCACTTTAATTCGCAGCTTATGCTGGCGCCAATAGTCGAAGAATAAGGTCTCGGCGCAGCGTTTGCCCTCGTCATAGCAAGAGCGCACGCCGACGGGATTAACCCGGCCCCAATAGGACTCCACCTGCGGATGGACCAGGGGATCGCCGTAAACTTCCGAGGTTGATGCTTGCAAAATTTTGGCCTTCACGCGCCGCGCAAGGTCAAGCATGTTAATCGCGCCATGCACGGCGGTCTTTGTCGTCTGGACAGGATCGAATTGGTAATGGATCGGAGATGCCGGACAGGCAAGATTATATATCTCGTCGACCTCGACATATAACGGGAACGTCACGTCGTGCCGCATCACCTCGAAATGCGGATGATCGATGAGATGCGCAACGTTGCCTTTCCGGCCTGTGAAAAAATTGTCGACGCAAAGAACGTCGTCACCCTCAGCCAGGAGACGCTCGCAAAGGTGGGAGCCCAGAAAGCCCGCTCCGCCAGTCACCAGTATCTTCTTCATGATTCACCTCTTCTTCGCGATGTGCCGAACGCTGCGAGGTTCTCTCTGCGGAGCAGAGCCTATTGATCTCGAAAGGACGAGTGGGAAGCTTTTGGCGATGCTGCCGCCATGGAAGCGACACACCTATCGCATCGAAACCGACTCGCTCTCAGGCGGGCAAGGCCGGAGCGCCGTCGGCAACAGTCGGATCGCCGACATCGGTCGCTCCGAAGGTGAGTTCGGCGCGCTCTCGCGCCCGCAGGAACGAGTCGCCCTTCAGCCGCAAATGCTCGATGCGTGAATTGTTGGCGAGCGGGGCCTCAGGCGACAGAACCCTCGCTCAAACTTCTGAACTCCAATTTGTCCTGCACAATTTCGTACCTGGTTCGCCGGTCGATTAACGGCGAAACTGCGCTTCGGAACCGGGAAAGCAACTGGCTTCGACGCCCGCATTCCGCGTGAACAGGCATGCAGGGCGCCTCGCACGGCTCACTGACGCCGCCGTAAAGTTGTTCGAATTCCATGAAATTGTCGAACGCGTGCTTGGAGTTTGGGCTCAACAGCAACGTCTCCGACAAAACGCCGTCGGCAAATATTATCTCGTGCCGTTCCGTCTTTACGTGGAGATATTCGAGTTGCGTCACGGTCTCACATGAATCCAGCGAAATCGACCGGCCGTTGATGAGATCTTTCGCCAATATCAGCAAACCACCGATGCATAGGCGATGATTCTGCGAAACGAGGAGGTCGCGATCTGGCGCGCCGGGAGCGATCGCGTCGCGTTGGATACGGACCGGCGGCACGGGACCAGGCCACATTTCACCCGCCGATCGGCGGCGCAACGACCGCCCGATCCATTGGATGCGGGGCAAGTCTCCACCAAGCGCGAGCAGTGTATCGCCGATCCGCAGATCTTCGATTTTCCGGTAACCGTACGGCGTAAGAAGCTGCGTTCCGCTGACATAACAACTGGGGTCCGCCGCTTCCGATCCGCGTTCTCCGCGGTCGACATCCCACTTGCAGCTCGAAAGAAACATTCCCGACATCACGCCGACGAAATTTCGTCGGCTGTGCGCCCACTTATTGTTTTGGCTCGTCATTTTTTCGCCACACGATACAAACATTATGTTCTTGGTATGCAAGATTGGTCGAGATTATGATGGATTCGAGATCGGACGGTCTGGACTGAAGAGTCAGGTTGGCCGGCCCCGGGCATCGCAGGACGGACGACACCCCTGAAGACGCGCCGTGCGGAAGCCGCGCTTTCGGCGAGACAGTGAAGACAGAGCTCGTTCCGGCCGGTTCAGTGCAAATCGACTGGCTCGCAGGAAGTTCTGACCCTGCTCGTCGCGCGCAAGCTTGTTGGCGGCGCGCTCCGCTTTACAGGCCGAACATACGAGGCTTCACAAGGAGATATTTCAAGAGACCGGCGACGTCGACACCGGGAATAGTCGACGGGCGCCGCGTTCGCTACGGCCCAACAGGAACGCGCTCACGCGGAGCGACAAAGATTGGAGATCATAGGAGGGACTTTCAGTCATGCTACCGCCGTTCGGGTGACTCTGATCACCCGTCTCTAAACCGAAAGCGGCGCAAATATTTGGTTCGCGCTCCTACAAACGTACAAGGCTTGGCTCGGACGGGATAGTCCGCCAAAAGGGTGAGCCGTCGAATCCAAGAGGCGTAAACTCAATCAAAAGGCGTAGATTCGATGTTTCACCGCGCATCGCAAAATGTCATCCCCGATTAGGGCGCAGCGACATCCATGATGCCGGGCTCGTCGACAAATTCCACATCGAACCGGACGAAGTCGACCTGGGCAGCCCGAGCGCCCGGGAGGAGGCGCAGGCCGTGATGGGCGAACGGCGGGCGGCGACCGTCGTCGCGGCGGTCCACAGCGCCGGCGGCTACATCCGCGGCCTGACGGAAAAGGCGAGGGCAGGGCAGTTCTCGCCCGGTCCGATGCTGATGGCGCTGATAGGCAATCGCAAGCGGGCCGCCAACGAGCAGACGCCTGCGTGATTCCCATTGTCCGAAGATCATGATCTTGCGAATAGAACGTTCTTCGGCCCAGCCGTGGTCATCGCATCCGACGGGTTGCGGCCGGCGCCGATCACGCGAGCCGGGCGATGAGGGACAGCCGCGGCGGCTCGCGCATGCCCGGGGTCGCCGATCGATGTCGGACCACTTCGATGACCTCGAGCGTGAGGGATCTGTCGTGAAAGACGATCGCGATTCGATCGCCCGGCGCCACGTCCTCATCGCGCGGAACGGCGGCGATCGGGATCAGGCCGGTTGCGTGTTCGAGATAGACATCCACGAATTCGGTCGCCACCGCTCCGCCCTCGCCAGTTTCTTGCGGAAATTATGGCACTCCCCGCCGCCGCTTGCGAGCCGCCGCAAGGGCTTTGTCACGTTGTGGACCCAAGAACGCGAAGAGCCGCGCCTTGTTCAATTTCACTGGGTGGCCGCCTCGCGCCACGCGTTCTTCGCCGCTTAGGTCGGCTTTGATCGACCGATTCTTAGCGACGACCGTCTGCAACGGGTCGACTCGCGTCAGTCCGTCGTCGGTCGCGGACGTCAGCTTGACCGTCTCGAACGGGGGGATAGCGGCCGCTCGCGAGCGCCATTTGGACGGCAGCGAGGCGCCCATGGTAGTCGGCTAGCTGTAGTTTTTTCGTTTCTCGAAAGCCGCCGAGCATCGAGTGTGGCGAGCCGTCCTTCCGCTCAAGATTTTGCCAATCCCGACCCTCGACGAAACTCCGAAGGAGGGTCGAGGGAGAGCGGACGTATCGCGCAGATGATCGAAGACCTCGTAGGTCCAGACGCGAAACGCCTTCAGGAGATATGATCCGAACGGGTTGATAAGTGGAATATCGGCCGCGTCGCGACCGCGTACTGGCGCCGACTATCTGGGATGATTGAGTCGTGATTCAGGGCTTCATGCCTAGGCCACCCCGGTTATTCTGACGAACGCCGAACGGCCGGAGCTTGAAAGCTCGATGCGTTCGACGAAGACCGAACAGCGGCGTCCGAGCCGCGAGCTGTCGACCGCGCCGCTGTAGAAATGTTCCCGGCTTTCATCGTTTCTCATCTTTCCGGTGTGCTGCCTTCAACTACGGGATTGGTCGGTGCAAGCAATTCGAATACCCGCACCGGTTGCTGTCGGCCCTTGACAGCGATTTGTCCTCGCGGCGAGAAGGTTAGGGGGCCATTGGCCGCCTCCATCGTTGTGGCGCTGACTAGGATGTCGGTGCCGAAGGCATTGTTCGCGGCTTCCAACCGGGATGCGACGTTCACCTCGTCGCCCATCACCGTGTAGTCGAAGCGTCGCTCGCTGCCCATGTTGCCGATTACCATACGCCCGGTGCTGATGCCAATGCGCATTTCCAAACATGGCTGGTCGTCCGCGCGCCAGCGCACATGCAAAGCTGAAAGGGCCGCGCGCATATCCAGCGCTGCGCGGCAGGCCCGCAGCGCGTGATGCCGGTCCGGCAGCGGGGCGCCGAACACGGCCAACAAACTATCGCCAATGTATTTGTCGAGCATGCCGCGGTGGGCGAGCACGACCTCGGTCATTGCCGTGAAAAATTCGTTCATAAGTGCGACGAGCTGAGGCGCCGTGAGGCGCTCCGCGAGTGCGCTGAATTCGCGCACATCGAGAAAAAGGACGGTCAGTTCGCGCTCCTCGCCGCCGAGGCGAAGTGCGGCCTCGGATCGGCAGAGTTCGTCGACCACATCGGGGTGCAGGTAACGCGAGAAGGCTTGACGGATCCAGCGCTCGCGGCGCAGCTCGATCGCATATTTGACCGCTAGGATGATCGCGAAAGTCAGCATGATAGTCGCGGCGGGAAATAAGAAGTTCAACCACAGACCGAAACGAACGAAGGCTATGTAATCGACCAGCGCCAGAACGCCGAGCATCGCCGCAGCGACAACGCTCGCGGCCACCGCGCCCCAGCGAGACAGAACACCAATACCGAGACCGCACAATATGATGATCAACCCATCCAGTGCGAGAGTACGATCATCGCGCCGCAAAAAGTCCGAATTTAGCATATTTGCAATCAACGACGCGTGCCGCTCCACTCCCGCCAGGGAAGGGGTAAAGGGCGACGGGAAGACGTCGCCGATCCCAGTTGCAGTAGCGCCGACGAGCACGATCTTACCTGCGAAGGTCTCCGGCGCCACCCGGCCCGACAATACATCGGCGAAGCTGATCCGTCGGATGCTCCCGTTCGGATGATAGTTCACGAGCAAACGCATGCCGGCGTCGGTCGGCACGCGCAGCGGTCCAAGTTCGATCCCGCGCCCCAGATCTACCACGACGTTAGCCCTGGAGACTCCGAGAAATGACCGGACGGCCTCAAGTGAAAGTGACGGAAAATACGATTCGTCGTATCGGAGAACCGGATAGTCGAAGTGATAAGCCCCGGCGGCATCGGGCAACGTCGTCACGTGTCCCAGCGCCCCCGCGAGGGCCAGCGGCGCGATCGGCAACCGAAGCCCCGCAGCTTCCGGCAGGTGATCGGGATCGGCTCCGCGCACCCGCCCATACGCGGCCTTCTCTAGCACGGCTGGCGCGGCCGGGAGCTTTGACGCGGCGCCGCTTGGACTAAGGTCCACGGCGAACGGCACTATTACGGCGCCGACCTTGCCGATGGCTTCGGCCAGCGCAGCATCAGGATCGCTGGTGCGCGCTAGGTCCGACAGCGCCATGTCGAACTGCCTCCGCTCCTCTGAATCCAACTTTTCCAGCAAAGGCGCCATCGCGGCCTCGATTGCGCGGCGCTGGGTCGCCAGGGGCGACGGTTGCGGTTCGGTGAATAGCAAATCGAGGACGACCACTTTCACCCCAGCCGCCGCCAAGCCGTCCAACAATTGCACGAAGAGAGCACGAGACCAGGGCCACCGGCCGATCTCGGCGATGCTCTCGTCGTCGATGTCGACGATGACCACCTGGCTGGACCTCGGCTCCACGGGTCGCAGGCGAAAGCGAGCGTCTAGCGTCAAGCTCTCGAGTCGAAAAGGCAGACCGGACTCCGAGGTGGCGAGGAGTCCGATCAACATCGCGAGGGCTATGCTCAGAGCAAGCGGCGCCTCCCACGCATGCAGCAGGCGCCGCACTCTTGACATCGCCCCTATCGCACCCTTGTGGCCTCGACAAACAGACGGATCTTAGGCTTCTTCCAACGCACTACGGGCGTGTGAGGCGCGCTATCGCTGAAGGTAACGCCTTGACCGCTAGTCAGCACGACATGATCGCCAGCGTAGATCCCTTTGCCGGAAGCTTCTACGCGTCCTCGGACGACGAAGATCTGCGTCGCTCCCGAAGCGAAATTCTGGATCCAATCGGTCCCGCGCACCGCCGCAACCATCGAGGGGGTCTGGATCTCAAATTGCTTGTGCTGTCGCACAGGAGCAACCACCGCGCGCACATAGCCGCCGAATTGGGCGAGGCTGTCGGCCGAACCGGCGCTGAGCGCGACATGATCAAGCTTCAATTCGGTATCCGCCCCCAGCGAAAGCGTGGTTCCGTCGCGCAATGCGATCTTCAATCGCGAATCAGGGCCCGTCTTCACGGTTTCGCCCTCGGTGAGTAGGTCCTTTTCGGCTAGCGTCACCACAGCGCCGTCCTCGGGCAGTTGCCCTGTGACGGATCCACGCAATGCGGCGACGGCGCCAACAACCTGCCCGGCGGCCTGCGCCGTCACTTCTCCTGAAGCAAGCGTTATTAGGACGGCGAGAAGCGCCAGTCCCCGAAAAGAAGCTCCCAAGCCTCCCTCCCTCGGGGCATTAGATCCCAGGCAACAGTGATCCAACTGCTGGATAGCGTCAAGTTAGCGAACGCGGCGGGTTTTGCGGCGATTTGCTGCCGGTCGCGGCCACGGATCAGGCGGCGAGGCGTCGTCCTTGCCGCGCGGGGCGGCCGAACTACCGGATGGGCGCGTCTTGCTTTGGACTGGCGAAGAAAGTCGGTACGGGAACGTCGCACCGCGCGGCGCGCCTTTTCGCAATGGCCGAATAGTCGGGCCGAAGAAAAATCTAATACCTGATTCGATAGTACGCGAACTTGATCAACTCGCTGAGAAAGTTTGCTCTTCCCGCTTTGTGCCGCCACCAATCGTCGGTGTTGTAGCCCGCTGGCGTTATCGCCTGTACCGAAACGCTTACACCTACTCGAGAGAGCTCGCGGTTGAATATCCATCGCACTCGACGTGTTTGAAAAATATCGATTGGAATTACTACTCCCTTTATGCCTGTTGATTTTGCCCACTCCAGAACCCCACGAGCTTCCCCGTATGTGCTGTGGAGCTTAATTTCAAATTCGCGAATGGCGCTGGCTGGAACGCCATTGCGAAGGAGCGCTTCCCGCGTCAGGCCGGCTTCGCGGCCGTTGTCCGCTTGTGACTTCGGAACAAGAATGTACTTAGCGGTGCGTTGTTTATAGAGTTCTGCAGCGGCCGCTGGTCGAATATCAAGGCCACCGCCCAGGACGACAATCGCATCCGCCGATTCTAGCCCATCCGTTGAGACCCAAAGTTTCGCTAAACTGCGGAGCAAAACAGGGCAAACGGCCCAAAGCCCGATCGCAACAACGGTGATGGCGGCAGCCCATTTGATCATTTTGGAGTCACTCCGAAGCAGCGCGGCAAACAGGAACCCGGATTGCCGCCTCTTTTGGCGCGCGCCGCGTCGGCCGGGTCCGACCGACGATCAGGGCTCACGGGCGGCTTATCGATCGCTCGGCGCTGGCGGCGGTCCATAATTCGAACATCGCCGGACGATCGAAGATAATGAAGCTATCTGCTTTAGGACAATCGGCCGAGCGCAGCCCTCGAGGCATTTTCCGGGGGATCGAACCAGTCATAGCAAAGAAAATGCTCGCCTTCCGGCGCGCGGATCGCAGGATTTATGCTATTTGCCGTCATGGCGTGGTTTGCTTTCACAAGCTGGAGATTACGCCACCTTCAAATTTCAACCACTCCCGCTACGCCACCTTAATCAATGTCGAAGAGCAGTAATAATTATCTACCGGCAGTGGATGGTCTGCGGGCCGTCGCAGTTCTTGCCGTCATTGCCAATCACATGACGAGCGCAATCCTGCCGGGTGGTTATCTCGGCGTCGACATTTTTTTCGTTATTTCTGGCTTCGTCATCACGCAGTCACTGTTATCCCGGCGACGCCTGTCGGCGGGACAGTTGATGCTTGATTTCTACGCGCGGCGGATGAAGCGCTTGCTGCCCGCACTCGTGCTCGTCGTGATAGTTGGCGTGTTGTTGATCAGGCTATTCGATCCAAAACCGATCACGTCCACGGTGACAGGGGCTCTCGCGCTTGTTGGCGCGTCGAACATCTTCCTATTCAGCGAGGCGATAGATTACTTCGGCGGCGCTGCCGCACTCAATATATTCACCCACACATGGTCATTGGGAGTCGAAGAGCAGTTCTATCTAGCTTACCCCCTCCTGTTCTGCCTGACCGCGAATGTCAGCTCTTTATTTCGTCTCGGCATTTTGGCGGCTCTGTCGCTGGCCTCGGTCATTGCCTTCGTTGTCGTCGCGAAAATCAACCAGCCAGCGACCTATTTCTTGATGCCTTTTCGGTTCTGGGAGCTAGGCTTGGGGTGCCTCGCATCGCTGGCGCTCGCACATCACCAGGAGCATCTTGCACTGCTGCGCCGGCTACCCGCGTCGATTCCCTTCGTAGCCATGTTGATCGGCCTCGCGTTGCCGGACGCTTGGCAGGTGGCCGCAACGCTACTCACGGTCGTCTCGACGACCACACTGCTCCTGACGCTTTCCCGTGGATCAGCGCCTCAAAAGCTGTTGAGTTCTTCCGCTATCGTCTATATCGGGCGGATTTCCTATTCGGTTTACCTGTGGCATTGGCTAGTGATCTGTTTGTCTGTTTGGACGATCGGCATCCACTGGTGGTCCATCCCCTTTCAGATCACTGTTATTTTCGCTGTAGCCACTCTTTCGTATCGATTCTTAGAGGCGCCGCTGCGCTACGGCCGGTTGATGGGTAGCGGCTGGAGGACGATCGCCGCGGGAGCCGCACTGATCATTTTTGGTATTGTAGTGATCGGGGCAACCCACAGTGGCAATCTAATCCAATTCGCCGGCTCAAGTGCGGAGGCGTCGATGAGCCAGCCGCTCGCACCCGGCTACGTTGCCCTTCACAGTGGTCGTCGTATCGATGATTGCCGGCCGAATATTCTTTTCGATTACGCAAATGGCAAATTCCGTGGCCAGCTAGTCGATGGCTGTCGCGCTGGCAAGGTCGCACCCCTGCTGGTGTTCATGGGGGATAGTCATGCGATGGATCTATTTGCCATGGCCGATCTCGTCGCCGCGCGCGGCGAGGCATCGGTGCTGAATGTCGCCCAGGATGGATGCCGCGCGCCACCATTGTCGGGCGAAGCCGCATATTGCCATTATCAGTCAGCGTTGATTGATCTGCTTGCACGACAAGGGGCGAACGTCGTGCTGGTGCTGCGCAATAACTACAACCCGCGTGGCATCGACCGCTCGCTAGATCATTTCATTGCCGAGATCACGGGCTTGCTCGACAAAGCAAGCGCAGTTGGGATGCGGATCGTCTACATCGCTCCGGGTCCGAAATATGCCTCGGTCGGGCCAACCAGTTTATGCAGCGTACAATGGTTTCGCCCCAGTTGGGCGATCGGCGAACGTTGCGAGGGCGACCTCATCGAGTCGCGAGTGGAGCAGCAGGCCCGTAGACGCGAATTCCTGAGCGCATTACAGAATATCCAACGTCAGCGAAAAGACTTCTTGGTGTTCGATCCTTTCGACACGCTCTGTGGGCGGGATACTGTCGCCTGCACGCCGAAGCGTGAAGGCCGGCTCTTCTATCGCGACGAGTCTCACCTGACGGAGGAAGGGTCTGAAATGCTGGCCGACCCCTTTATTGAGACCTTAAGGGCAAGTGGATGGCTACCCACACAATGATCGCCGCAGGCCGGCTAGATTGCACGTGAAAGTTAGGGCGTATTTCGCTTGGAACCGCTGAAGGGGCCGCAACCCCGGATTGCCGGGACAATGCCGGAATAATGCCTCAGGACCCCGCGACCAGCTGCAGCGCAATTACATATCCCGCATTATCGGAGGTCTCTTCCGAATGGAACAAGAGGTTCTTGCCGTCATTCCCTTGGAACTCCCTGATGTACTCCACGGTGAACGTTAGTGTCGGCGGCAGACCGGGAAACGTCCCACTAAGCGACACCTCACCCTTGTTGAGATCAAAAGAGAAAGTGAAGGGAACCTGGGCGAGCGCGGGTATAACGAAATACGCGACCGGCGCCCCGGTCGAGGCCGAGGGCTGTCCATGTAGCACCCCACGCTTCCCATGCGGCGTGAACGGCGTGCAATCACCCATGCCGATAAACGCGTCGCTTGGAGCTCCCTCTCGCACCAACGAGAACGCGATGTTCTCACCTCCGTCGATGTTCGGATCCTTCCCCCATTTGGCCAGGGTGTCCAAAGCTCTTTGCGTCAAGGCGTGTTCATGCTTCTCGGTAACAGCCATGTCGTCCTCCTGCACTCGGTTACCTACCATCGATCTTGCCGGTGATATGGATGTCTCCATCTTCGGTGTGGTTGACTGTTTCGCCGCCGCCGATGCTCCCCCTGGTCCAGGTCATAGCGTATCTCCCTGACGGTGGTATCTTTTGGCTCGGCCATGAATCAGAATTCGTTGCCGAGTTTCGGGCTGGCGCAGTGACCGATAGGCTCGCGGCTGCGGTCGGGCCGAACTGACGACGATGAGTAAAGCGTGTCGATGGCGCCCCGGGATTTGCTTGAACAGATTGTGAGGCGCCATCACCGCGGTCATCTGGTAAACCGACATGCCGGAACCGTGGGCAGATTGGCGCGGTAATCGTATGCTGTTCAGTGGGGTGAGGAATTGCCTCACCGCATGTTAAGTAGCTCTCGATCCGGATTCACCTAGCGAAACATCGGCCAGTTTTTCACGCACCGGAAGCGGCATTCTTGAGCATCGGTTGTTCAGAATTGCACATCCCTGGCGAAACTCCCGCAAAGGCTTTGTCACGTTGTCGAACCAAGGACGCGAAGAGCCCGGCAGCGCCCGGAAAAGGCGCGGCGATTTGGCGTCAAGAAAGTCCAATCGCACTGGGATAACAGACGCCTAAGTCGTGGCGGAGGACGCAGTCTACGCGAACCGGTCTCCAGAGACCATTTTCCCTGCTAACAGGGAAAATAACAGCGAAATCGCCGTGAAAATCGGAATCTTGGCTAGACGAAAATAAAAAACAACTGATAAATCAAATCGCTAGGGAGAAATTCCCTAAGCAGGCTATCAGGGAATTGATTTCTCTCAACAGCGAAAGGTTTCCGCTCAAGCAGCGAATGACGCGCGCAATTATGTTCAGCATGGAGGGGGTCGAAGTCAGCTTTTGATCGCCTCCGCGGAATTAACTATCAGCGATGACGCGAATGATTAGATGCCAAAACAACGGCGCGAATAATCGCTAATTTTTTCGATCGAGCAGTGAATACGCTTAGGTCAGCGGGAACCTCACCGCGCCGCCGAAGGACCGAGTCGATGTCACGTGATTTTCCATTGGACTGACGGCGAGAATGGCAAGGCGCCGAGGGCGATGACGGCCGGCGGGTGATGGGATGGCGAGACCGAGAGAATTCGACGAAGGCGCCGTGCTTGACGCGGCTGTTCTGTGCTTTTGGCGCCAGGGCTACGAAGCTACGTCAGTCAAAGACTTGGTGGAGAGGACCGGTATTACCGCAGCGAGCCTCTACAACGCGTTCGGCGACAAGCGCGGGATTTATCGGAAGGCGCTGGATCACTACGTCGAAGGAGGCGTCGCCGACCGGATCCGGCGCTGTGAGGCGCTGGCGCCGCGCGAAGCGATCGGCGCCTCTTCGAGGAGATATTGAAGCGCTCGTTTGGCGACCGTGAGCGCAAGGGCTGTATGCTGGTCAACGCAGCGCTCGACGTGGCGCCCCATGATCCGGGCTTTCGGAAGGTCGTTGCGGAGGTTCTCGCCCACATCGAGGCGTTCTTCCTCACCTGCGTGAAAGCCGGCCAGGGCGACGGCACGATCGCGCGGTCACTGCCGGCGGAGACCCTTTCCCATCATCTTCTCGGCGTGCTCATGGTATCCGCGTCCTCGCGCGCGTCCGGCCCGAACGAGCGCTGCTGGAAGGCGTTGTGGCGCCTTCCCTCGCGCTGCTCGACAGCTCTGATGCCGGATGATGTCGCGATGAGGCGCGATCCCATGCGCTGTCGCCGCGACGTCAGTTCTTTGTGTTGAGGACCGCTGAGAGGTAGTCGCTGAACGCGCGCGCCTTCCGCGAAGGCTGCCGCCCCGATGAAAACACGACATAGGCGTCGATCGGCTCAAGCGCGTAGTCCGCGAGAATTCTTACGAGCCGGCCGTCTTCCAGCTCTTGTCCGCACATCCAGGTGGAGGCCATGGCGATCCCCAGCCCCGCAACGGCGCAAGCGACGACGCCAGCGCCGGAGCCGGTGCGAACGCGCACGTCGATCGACATATCTTCTCGCTTTCCGCCGCGTCGGAACGTCCAGACCTCGCGCGCGGCGTCCGCGGGGCCGCCGAGACAGTCGTGATCGCCAAGTTCGGCGATCTTGGCGGGAACGCCTCGGCGCCGGAGATATTCTGGAGAGGCGACGACGATCCTCGCCGCGCTCGCCAGCTTGCGCGTCAGGAACGCAGAGTCCGGCTGGTTTCCGAGACGGAGCGCAAGATCGGCGCCTTCGGCGACGAGATCGTCGTAGCGGTCGGACATCATCAGCTCGATCTTGAGCCCTGGCTGCAGTGACAAGAAGCCGGGCAGGCGAGGGATGATCTGCCGCACCCCGTAGGCCGTCGGCAAGCTAACACGCAAGACGCCCGATAACCGGTCCGCTCCTCGGGCCGCATTTTCCGCATCGTCGATCGCCGCCAGCGCTTCGCGCGCGCTCAGCGCGAGGGCCCGGCCGACGTCGGTTGTCGTGAGGCGGCGCGTCGTGCGTTGGAGCAGTGTGACCCCGAGCCGGGCCTCCAGCGACGCTATGGCCCTTGAAACTGAGGGCTGGGAAAGGCCGAATTCGCGGGCTGCTTTTGAAAAGCTGCCCGCTTCAACCGTGCGCACGAACAGTGAGAGTTGGTTGAGGCGATCATTCATACGCGCGATCTATATATGTTATCAATACAGAGGCAATACCCTACTCATCCAACATCAATTATCTCTGTGGTCGACGGAGCGCCCGCGCGCGGCGCTCCAGCATCCAAAGGAGATTTCCATGAAAGACCTCAGCGGAAAGGTCGCCGTCGTCACCGGCGCTTCGAAAGGCATCGGCGCTCAAATCGCCAAGCAATTGGCCGCGGACGGCGCCTCGGTGGTTGTCAACTACGCCTCCAGCAAGCGGGGCGCGGATGACGTCGTCGCAGCGATCTTGAAGGAAGGCGGCAAAGCGATCGCAGTCCAGGCCGATGTCGCAAAGAGCGCCGATGTGAAGCGCTTGTTCGAGGCGACGAAGGACGCCTTCGGCCGGCTCGATATCCTTGTCAACAATGCCGGCGTCTTCGCGTTCGCCGCCCTGGAACAAGTCACCGAGGAGGGCTTCCGCCAACAGTTCGACACCAACGTCCTCGGAACGATCCTCGCCACGCGCGAAGCGCTCGCGTATTTCGGCGCGGCGGGCGGCAGCGTGATCAATCTCAGCTCGATATCCAGCGTCAATCCCGTTCCCAACTCGGTCGTCTATTCCGCCTCAAAGAGCGCGGTCGACGCGGTAACCAAGGCGCTCGCCAATGAGCTCGCCGGGCGCAATATCCGCGTCAATGTGATCGCGCCGGGCATGACCGCGACCGAGGGCCTCGCCGCCATGGGCGTCGACGACGGCGCGGCGAAATCCATCGGCGCCGGACTGCCGATGGGGCGCATCGGTAAACCCGGCGACATCGCTGAGATCGCGGCTTTCCTCGCTTCCGACCGCTCTGCCTGGGTGACGGGCGAGCGCATCACGGTCTCAGGCGGACAACGGTGAATCGGCTAGGCGGCCAATCGAACAAGAAGCAAGCGACGGCCGCCTCGCCCCGGGGAGTCGAAAGACTCGCGGGGCAGCGTCTTCCGCTCAAGGTGGAGAGAAGCAACATGATCAAGGTTTATGCGTTTTCAACACCGAACAGCGTCCGGGTTCCGATCGCGTTGGAGGAATTGGGCCTCGCCTACGAGATCGAGCCGGTAAACATCCGTAAGGGCGAGCAGAAGCTTCCCGCCTACCTGGCGCTCAATCCGAATGGCAAGGTACCGGCCATCGTCGATCCGGATGGCCCGGGCGGCGCGCCTTTCACGCTGACCGAATCCGGAGCGATCCTCATCTATCTCGCAGAGAAGACGGGGCGCCTGATCCCGCCCGACGCTGCGGGCCGCGCGCGCGTCTTCGAGCAGATGTTCTTTCACCTGACCGGGATCGGTCCAGCCTTCGGTCAAGCGGGCTTCTTCAAGAGGCAGGCTTCCGAGCAGATACCGGTCGCCATCGCACGCTTCCAGGTTGAAGCGGAACGCACTCTTGCTGTGCTCGACCTCGGGCTCAGCCGCTCGGAATTCGTCGCCGGCCCATCCTTTACGATCGCCGATATCGCGCATTTCGGTTGGTTGTGGCGCCGCGAGTTCGCTGGGATAGATTTCGCGAAGTGCCCGAACGTCGCGCGCTGGTATGAGAGCGTGGCGTCGCGGCCGGCGGTTTCCCGCGCCGTCGAGCGCGTCGCGGCGCTCGTTCCTCCGGCTTGACGACCGCAGGGCTTCGATTCGAGCAGTTCAATTGGCCCGCTTACGAGCCGTCGGCTTCGGTTTGGCGACGGTTCCTCAAGCCGTACTCTCCACGTTGCCCGGGTCGTGAAGCAGACTCTGCCCGTGACGCGCTCTGCATCCTCGAGAGGACGTCGACTGCATCGCAGAAGTCCTGATTCAGGCGCCGCGTTCGGCGTCGAGGATGTCAAGCACTGGGCATATTGGGGTAACGTCGCCCGTGCATTGCCCGATCGTCTCGGACAGAACAGCCTCAAGTCTGGCGAGGTCCGCGAGCTCCGCTCGGACGCTGGCGAGGTGATGGCTTGCGATCTCTCGCACCTCAGCGCATGAGGCGCGCCCCGACCCGTCCAAATCCAGAAGTGCGCGAATCTGGTCGAGGCTGAAACCCAAATCACGCGCCCGCCGGATGAATCCGAGCGTTCGCCGGTGTTTTGCGCCGTAAGTGCGTCGGCCTCCTGTGGTGCGCGGTGGAGCCGGGAGCATTTTAACCCGCTCATAATAGCGGATGGTTTCGATATGAACGCCCGTCAGCCGTGACAGCTCGCCGATAGAGAGGGGCGGCGCTCGCGTTTCTGTGACCGGCCGCATCGCAGAATCTCCTTGCTCCTGTAGTCGCTACAGAATGCAGCATGTTCGAATGACGATCAATGAACATGAGCTTGAAGATTCGGCTGATCGCCTCGCTAAACCCTTTACGAAGGACGGCGTGGCGACCCGACGCGCGCAAAAATTCGTCGCAGCGGGCGGCGTTCTGGGGGCGCTCGCGGCTTCCTCGTGCTGTATCGCGCCGCTTATCTTGTTCAGCCTCGGCGTCAGCGGCGCGTTGACGCGGCTCGCGCCCTATCAACCCTATTTCACCGCGGTAAGGCTCCCTTTCACGATATGCGGGCAGGCGGTGCAAGTCATGTTTTCGACGGCGAGCGTCACCGTTTTTTCGGCGGCAAAAGCCGCAGTGCTGAACAGAACAAGCGTCGAGGCAACGGCGAAGCGCATCTTTGCCATGGGATCGTCTCCTTTCGTCAGGTGAGGATGAGGGGGGCGAGGAAGTCGAGGGCGACAGCCGCTGCGACGAGCAAAGAGGCGACAACGAGCG
>Ga0207025_1028_pt1 | contig 24388 bp, 22 predicted proteins | sample Alteio_BWMinCont_45_FD_153261 | JGI IMG/M metagenome (GOLD analysis project Ga0207025, IMG submission 153261) | Enriched cells from forest soil in Barre Woods Harvard Forest LTER site, Petersham, Massachusetts, United States -... | ecosystem: Environmental > Terrestrial > Soil > Temperate forest >... | reverse complement strand
CTCCTGGTAACTCGTTCAGAAGAAGGCATGAGTTTATATACCGAAGATCTGGTGCATCATGTTCCGACTATGGCACGGGAAGTGTTTGACGTTTCAGGCGCAGGCGATACGGTAATTGCCACGTTGGGTGCGATGCTGGCATCGGGGAAAAGTTTGCTTGAATCTGTAGAAATTGCAAATAGAGCCGCTGGAATCGTAGTAGGTAAATTAGGCACAGCGACTGTAACGCACAGTGAGTTATTTTCAGATTAGGGATGACATGTCTTACATGACCATAGAAGAAACGATAGGGAATACACCGCTGGTTCAGTTGAAACGTATTCCAGGTCTGAGTACAACGCAGCGCAATAATATTATTTTGGCCAAGCTTGAAGGGAATAACCCTGCTGGCTCAGTAAAGGATCGTCCTGCATTATCAATGATATTGCACGCTGAACAGCGTGGTCAGATTAAACCTGGTGATACTTTAATTGAAGCAACAAGTGGTAATACAGGGATCGCGCTGGCGATGGTGGCCGCGATGCGTGGCTATAAAATGGTGTTATTAATGCCCGAAAATTTAAGTATGGAACGTCGTCAAAGTATGTCGGCATATGGCGCACAACTCATACTGACGCCCAAAACTGGCGGTATGGAGTATGCGCGTGATATGGCGGAAAAGATGCAGGCTGAAGGGCAGGGTACGATACTGGATCAGTTTGCCAATCCAGATAATCCATTAGCACACTATATCGGCACTGGTCCGGAAATTTGGCGCGATACCAAGGGAAGTGTGACTCATTTTGTTAGTGCGATGGGTACAACAGGTACCATCATGGGCGTCTCTCAATTCCTTAAGGAAAAAAATCCCCATGTTCAGATTATTGGTGCGCAGCCCGAAGAAGGTTCGCAAATTCCTGGAATCAGAAAATGGCCAGTAGAATATTTGCCTAAAATTTTTGATGCTTCGCGCGTCGATCAAACTATTTCGGTGAGCCAAACCAACGCAGAGCATATGGCTCGACGCCTCGCGATTGAAGAAGGTATTTTTGGCGGTGTATCCTCAGCTGGTGCTTGCGATGTGGCATTAAGAGTTTCGGAAACTGTTGAGAATGCGGTGATCGTTTTTATTGTTTGTGATCGCGGAGATCGATATCTGTCAACTGGCGTATTTCCTGCATAAAATACTTAACATGAAAACGCAGGTATAAAAAAAGCAGACATTCAGTCTGCTTTTTTTAATTGGTGGTAAAGAATTATTCTGAACCATCTTCTTTTGGCTTGAATTGTTTGTCGCTGATGCGGAATTTCGCCCGGCGGTCGCCCATTAAAGCACGTAAATCTTTAATACTTAAATCACTGATTTCATGCATGCGAATCAACAGTGATGCGCCAACTGGCAAACGACGGTGACGGATTTTACTGATTACCGGTGGAGCAACTTCCAAAGCGCGTGAAAGTGCGGCGTCATTTTTTAAATGCAATTGTTTGATGAGAGTATCTAATAGATTGTTTGGATCGTAATCAATCTCATCGGACTCAAGTTCTAAGAGGTTAGTCATATTTATCCTATCTGTTATTTGTTAAGTACATCGATAAAATCTGTATGCATAATTATTAGTTAATAATTGTGTAAGATTATATCCTGTTTTACATTGTTTTCTAGTAATTAAAGGTAAACAATCGCTAAAACTTGTTGCTCTTCTATTTTCAACCGGCAATTAAATATGATTTCAATAATAATGTAGAAGATTTTAAATGTAAATGCAAATTTAAAAAGCAATCTTTTTGAATAAATTTGTTCTAAATAAATTTCTATCTGTAAATTTTTCTATTTAGAATTATATATAAATTTATTTCAATTTCCACCAACTTGTTTTCTTATTGGAAATAATTGCTTAATGGATTAAACCATAACATTAAAATGACATCAAAATGATGTTTTTTGGCAACAATTGTATTTAATCACATGAAATATGTGGGAATTTGGCATGACAAACCGCTTTTCCCAGTTCAATCACAGACATGGCGTAAAAATAACTTCGGTTGTATTTAGTTATAGCAAAGAAATTATGGGTAGCCAACCAGTATTCTGTCGGTTTTTCCCCATTCTGCAAATCGATGAGGCCGTAGAGCGGCTGCGCTGGTGTGCTCTTTAAAGTTGGGACGGCCACGTCTGCCAGCTGTTGCAGCGTAAAAGTGGCATTTAATTCCTTGGCAAGCATATCTTCAGGATGGTCATTTACGATGGTGGCCGGGAAGACGAGCGGTAATCCGGTTTCCCAACCATGCTGAGACAGGAAGTTGGCGACGCTACCTATGGCATCTTCTGGGCTGTTGCGCAAATCAATTTTTCCATCGCCGTCAAAATCGACGCCGTATTGGCGAATGCTGGAAGGCATGAATTGTCCCCATCCAATCGCTCCGGCATAAGAGCCAATCAAACTAAAAGGATCGATGCCGGATTCGCGTGCAAACAACAGACTCTGCTCTAGTTCACTTAAAAAATAAGCCATGCGACTTTCCCGGGTTGGCGTGTCGGGATAGGCGAAACTCAAGGTGCTAAGGACGTCCAGAACGCGGAATTTTCCAACGTTTTTACCATAAAGCGTTTCAATGCCAATAATGCCAACGATAATTTGTGCCGGTACGCCGTATTCTTTTTCTGCCCGATTCAATGTCGCCGCATATTTAGTCCAAAATTCGACGCCAGCTTTAATGCGTATTGGTTCAATAAATCGCGTGCGATATGCTTCCCAATTTTTTAATTTGGTCGGTGGTGCAGGTTTAATCAGCTGTATGCTTTGAGCGCTGAATTGCACCTGACTGAAAACGATTTCCAATTCTGTGCGACTAAAACCATGCCTGGTCACCATGAAATCAATAAAATCATTCACTTCTTTTGAAGTTCTAAAATCGATGGGCTGCACATCGGCGTCGACTGTTATTTTTGGTTCATCTGCAAACGCTGAACTGCAGCTACCAAATGCTAAGGCGATGAGAACAAGAATTCGAGCACTTATTTGGAAAATTCGTTGGATGTGGTTGGGTTTGCGCGCGATGATTTGAGCTGAAGGCATAGTGTGAGCAGTTTTTTTAATTGAGTAAGTTGATCAGGATTGTAACCTTTTCCGTATTTACAATTAGCATATAGCGTTAAAAAATCAGCTAACTCCGGGCGATTGCGAAACACCAATTGCAAACGACGACAATAATCAATCGCACCTTCGTGCGGCATACGTGGGTAACCTTGTCGATTCATGTGCTGACAAAAAGCAAGGTATACCTTGTCGGGCGGACTGGCCGCAATCCGCTTGCCCAGCAATATGAACGACAGCGTTGCGATAACCAGACTGGCCGCGAACATCATCGCAATACCTAATTGAGCCGGCTGGGGATGTTCAATTCCTGACAATGACGAAAGCAGATTGATCTGTTTATTCAAACTGTAATTCAACACCCATAAATTCCACGCGCTATTGGTGGCATCCCACCGTGCCCGGAATTGATTGGTTAAATTTGCTATCCAGGTTTGCTGGCCTAAATTAAGCAAACTGGAACTAAGCAGACTGGTAAGGTTCCGATTAGGGAAAGTGCTGTTAATGCCGTGTTCCACACGATTCGGTGCAACTGCTGCAGTAGGATCCACCCGCACCCAGCCGCGTTGGCCTAACCAGATTTCCGCCCAGGCGTGTGCATCCGACTGTCTTACCGTCATCAGGCCATCAATCGAATTCATTTCTCCGCCTTGATAACCAGTCACTACCCGTGCCGGAATATTCATCGCACGCATGATGACGACAAAAGCGCTCGCATAATGTTCGCAAAAACCGGCCTGCGTTCCAAACATAAAATCATCGATTTGATTGACGCCTAATGGCGGGGGAGACAAGGTGTACCTAAATGGTTGTTCGCGAAAAAAATCTAAAACCAAATTGGTCAGTTGAACTGGATCAGTAGTTTTTTGGCGCAGTTGTTGCGCCCATTGAATAGTTAGCGGGTTATATCCCAGCGGAAGTTGCAAAGCATGGTTGTGTATTTCCAATCGTTCAGCCGAAGTCGCAGGCGGCGCAATGGTGTTATTCAGATAGCTGTTGATCGTGTATCGGATACGATCCTGTATCGGATTGGGGCTGCGCATTTCCCCATATGAAGTGAGTTTTCCATATTGGTTATCGCCGGTTGCGACTAAAGTTCCATTGTAGCTGGTGAGGTTATCAGGTCGATCCAAGCCAAATAACCAGCGCTGGTTATGCGGCTCCAGAATAATTTCCTGGGTTACTGGAATTCCGTGGGTTGGCGAAGTAGCTTCCGGTTGTCTGGTCAATCTGCCGACACTCCAGCGGCTGCCGTTAAATGTGTCCAACACGACACCGCGCCAATACAGTTGGTATGGTTTCGGCGCGTAGCCAGAATTTCCTACGAATCTGACCCGAAATGCGATTTGATCAGATAGCGCCAATTCTGCGACAGTTCCCGGTTCCATCGAATCAGATAATCCTGTGATGCCGCCCAAATTGCCTTGCTGCTTGCCCCATAGCGGCCCTTGAATTCGCGGGAAAAACAAAAATAAAATCAAGGCCAGCGGTATGGCAAGTCCAACGATTTTGTAGCCACTCAATAGTCGAGTAGAAAATGCCGGGATTAATTGATGATACTGAAAAGTAAATTGGGTGCTAATCAATAATCCGGTACAAAACAACAGATAGAAAGCCGAGAGTAAACTTTGCGAATAAAGTAACTGGCCGACCAATAAAAAATAACATACAAACACCACCGAAACTGCGTCGCGCCGCGCGTGCAGCTCCAGCATTTTTAGGCAAACTAAAATAATTAAAAAAGCGATACCGGCGTCTTTACCTAACCAGGTGTGAAACTGCCAATACACCACACTTAGCAGTGCAAGCGACATCAACGTTAGCACCCACTTTCTTGGCAAGCTCTGTCCGCGCAGCGTCAACCAGACACGCCACGCGATCAGCAATGTTGCAATCAGACTTAACCAGATTGGGCTATGTTCAGCGAATGGAATCAATACAAAGCTGCAGGCCGCGATGAGCAGTAACGTGTCAGCCTTCTCGCGCGGTAAAGCAGCAATTTTTTGCGTGAACCAGGAGGCGTTATTCATTCAGCAGGATGTCCAAATAAGGCGAGTGCGGTTAAACAGGCCAATTGATGATCTTCCCCGGAGTTTTGCGTGTAATGCAGGCGCCCCAGCTTAAATGCATAACTGACCTGTTCTTTTTCAGCTGCGAGTAACCATGCGCATAATCGTGACAGTTTTTGTTCTACACCGAAATGTGCGGGTAGTGCAGCAAAATCCAGTACACAGATTTTTTTCTGGCCTCCCTCAAAATGTTTGCTGATCAAAACATCATTATCCGTTGTGCTCATTCTGGCCATCTGTCGCCACGCTAATTGTTTTAGCGTATCTCCCAACTGATAATTTCTTACACCGCTAAAATCATCATTCCCCGCGATGAGTTCTGATCCGTTCGACCCTCCCGCACTGTACGGAAGTGGCGGCGGATTTTGTTCGGGCGCGGGATAGACCAGGATTTTTTGGGTGGTGTTCCAGTATGACCATGCGTTCAGCAGGCCGTATGGAAACGAAGTCTGTATACGAATTCTGGGGCAGGGCATCCAGCCGCGTTGCCGGGTGGCGATCGCCAGAGTCGAGCTATGGCTGCTGAGTTCGGCAATATCGATCACCTGCAATGACGTCTTGCTAAATCCGATCAGGATCGCATAGCGCGCATGGCGGGAACGATTGTTCAGGTTCACCTTAAAATGCGCCAGTTCACCTTGATACACAGCCGGGCTGGATGATGCCGTTAATCCTATCCCGGATAAATTGCGGTAAGTGAAATTAATTCCTAACCAGCCGCAGCTGATTAAAACGAAAACGAGCGCATAACCCAGGTTGAGGTTGTAATTGACGGAAGTAATAAATATGGTCAGCAAAAGCAGGGCGTAAACGAAACCCGCTTTGCTCGGCAAAATGTATACCCGATGACGATTTAAAATTAGCTCTTGGCTGCTGGCCGTCGGATTCTGCCAAAAAATAATTTTTTTCCTGATCGATTGCCACATCAGAGTTCAACTTGTTTGATTAGCTTGGCCAACAAAACCTGGCTAGATAATGAATTTCCTGAAGTGGATGCCAGGGGATGCAAACGGTGCGCCGCGACTGAAATAAATACTGCCTGCACATCCTCAGGAATAACATGATCACGTCCTTCCAATGCAGCCCAGGCACGCGCCGCCTGCAATAGTGCAATTCCTGCACGCGGACTTAATCCGGCTGTAAATAATCCATTGCTGCGTGTTTCTTGTAATAGCTTTTGCAAATAGTCCAGCAAGGCAGCCGAGCAATGAATTTTTTTGATAGCCTGCTGCGCCTCGATCAATTCGCTGGCATCGATCAGTTGAGGCAGTTGATGCAGCATGCTGCGACGATCATCACCCATTAATAAGGCGCGTTCTGCTGCGGCATCGGGATAGCCCAGCGATATACACATCAAGAAGCGATCGAGCTGCGATTCGGGTAGTGGAAAAGTGCCGACCTGGTGCAAAGGATTTTGCGTCGCCAAAACAAAAAAGGGTTCAGGCAATATGTGAGTAACGCCTTCGGCAGTGACCTGACGTTCTTCCATCGCTTCCAATAATGCGGATTGCGTTTTAGGAGTAGCACGATTGATTTCATCGGCCAGTAAAACCTGGGTAAAAATCGGGCCGGGATGAAACATGAAACTGTTTTTTTCACGTTCATAAATTGAAATGCCGATCACATCAGCCGGCATTAAATCGCTGGTAAATTGCAGTCGGTTCATCCGCATACCAAGCGTAATCGCCAAAGCATGCGCCAGGGTGGTTTTACCAACCCCGGGAATATCTTCAATTAATAAGTGACCACCGGCCAATACGCATACCAAAGCTTGTCTAATTTGAACCGGTTTGCCAACTATGATTTGGTTTAGCTGTTTTGCCGCATCGTGCAGTTTTGAAAACATGTGCATCCCTGAAGAGAGTTATAGTTTGCATTCTAGGCGAAAATTCACACCAACTTCATTTTGCTTAAACAGAGAGTTAATCATGACTACTGCGTTTTATACCCATCCGGCATGCAAATTACATGAAATGGGATTTGGACATCCTGAATGTCCCGAACGATTGATTGCGATTGATGCAGAACTCAATAGCAGTCAATTGTCTGATCATCTAGTGCACAGAGAAGCGCCATTAGCGACTGAAGCACAATTAGCGTTAGTCCATAATGAAGATCATATTAGCCGTATCAGGCAGCATATTCCAGTCAGCGGTTATTTTCAGATTGATGGTGACACCTCATTAAATCCATCCAGCTGGACAGCAGCCCGAGCAGCTGCAGGGGCAGCAATTGCGGCGACCAGTGCAGTCATCGAAGGTCAGGTTAACAGTGCTTTTTGCGCGATACGCCCGCCCGGGCATCATGCCACGCCCACCACCGCAATGGGATTCTGTTTATTTAATAATATCGCCCTGGCTGCTCAACACGCTTTGACTGATCATGGTCTAGAACGCGTCGCAATTGTCGACTTTGATGTACATCACGGCAACGGGACACAAGCCGCTTTTTTAGACGATGAACGCGTATTGATGGTCAGTTTTTTTCAACACCCTTTGTACCCATATTCCGGCGCAGAAGCGAGCTCGGCCAACATGCACAATATTCCCGTGCCTGCTTACACTGACGGCAAAGCGGTACGCGCATTAGTTGAACAGCATTGGCTGCCCGCCTTGCATGAACATAAACCGCAAATGATTTTTATATCTGCCGGCTTTGATGCGCATCGCGATGATTTAATCGGGCAAATGCGATTGGTCGAAGACGATTACAAGTGGATGACCCGACAGATCAGGCAGGTAGCTCAACAATACAGTCAGGGTCGCATAGTCAGCTGCCTGGAAGGCGGATATAACACATCGGCCCTGGCGCGCAGTGTTGTCGCTCATATCCAGGCCATGGTCGAAGTATAGATATGCAAAATAGTTAGCCATTCTTCCCGACTATTAGTTAGAATTCCCCGATTCACTAATCTTGACCTATCCCTCATCCCCATCTGGAGAAGCTGCATGGCCTATTTAAATACGAAAGAACGCTACGGATCACTGTCGATTGCCCTGCATTGGCTCATGCTATTGGTGATGGCAGCGGTATTTGCCAGCATCGAGCTGCACGATTCCTACCCTAAAGGTAGCGCAATGCGCAGCAGTCTGATGACGTGGCATTTTCAATTGGGGATTACTGTATTTATTCTGGTATGCATACGTCTGGTGTTGAAGTTCATGGCGCCAGAACCGGAAATTAAGCCGACACCCTCGCGCGTCCAATATCTGGGTGCAAAAGCGATGCACGTGGCGTTATATCTGATTATGTTTGTGATGCCGATTGCCGGTTACGTCGGACGCACATTGGCAGGCAAAACCACCTATTTTTTTGGAATTCCGTTGCCGGTATTTTTAGACACCAACAAGGATTTGGCTGAAAAAATTTTTGACATACACGGATTGATCGGCAATACGGCGTACTACCTCATCGCACTTCATGCCGCTGCTGCATTATTCCACCATTATTTTCAGCGCGATAATACGTTGACGCGTATGCTGCCGAAAAGTAAATGATTAGCGCAATCGAAAAAACGCCATCACCCGATGGCGTTTTTTTTTGCGATCAAAGCCAGCCAGCTTCGCGCGCCAATCGATACGCTTCGACCCGATTCTTTGCATTTAATTTGCTGATCGCTTCCGACAGATAATTACGTACTGTGCCTTCCGATAAATGAATTAATTTTGCGATCTCATTGCTTTGCTTGCCTTCGCCAGCCAGACGCAGTACCTGTCTTTCACGTTCATTCAACGGATCTTCAGCACCGCTCCAGCTTTCCATTGCCAGTTCCGGTGCGATGACTTTGCCACCTTGATGTATGGTGCGAATTGCCGTTGCCAACGTTTCGGATGGTGCATCTTTCAACAGATAACCGCGCACGCCAGCCTTTAATGCGCGACGTAAAAAGCCGGTGCGGGCAAAGGTGGTGACGATCAGAATTTTGCAGGCGAACCCTTGTTCATGCAGAACGGTTGCCAATTCAAGCCCGGTCATTAACGGCATTTCTATATCGGTCATGATGACATCGGGCCGCAAAGTTTTAGCCAGGTCATAAGCTTGTTCGCCGTTGTGCGCCACACCCACAATATCCAGATCATCTTCAAGCTTCAGTAACGCCGCCAATGCGCCGAGTACCATTCCCTGATCTTCCGCAATTAAAACCCGAATCATGCCGCTACCCCTTGTTGTTTTTGTTGATTCTTATTTTTATCGTCAGGTAGTTGTATCTGTAACGATAAACCATGCCTGGCTTCCAGAATAAGTTGTCCGCCTATTGCAGTAACTCGTTCACGCATGCCGACCAAGCCATTGCCCAGTTCTACCACCGCGTTGTCGGGAAGTCGGGTGCCATTGTCTTTGATTTTTAATACGATCCAATTTCCTTCCGTGCCAAGTTCGATTTCGCACAGTTGGGCGTGTGAATGACGTGCGACATTGGTAATCGCTTCGCGCAAGGCTAAAGACAGGATGTTTTCGGCGGAGGCAGAAAGTCGAACATCGTCAATTCGGGTGGTTAGTGCGATGTTGGCGGCATTCAGACAACTTGCTGCACTGGCTAATTCATGTGTAAATCCAACTTGCCGATAACCCGTCACTGCAGAACGCACTTCGCTTAAGGCGTTGCGTGCGGTTTTTTCTATATCGCTGATTTCCTGCTGACACGCTTGCGGATCACGCGTCAATAATTTGCCGGCCAGTTCCGCCTTAATGGTAATGAGCGACAACGTGTGCCCGAGTAAGTCATGCAAGTCGCGCGAAATGCGTTCTCGTTCTGCAATAGTTGCCAGATGCGCGACTTCTTCCTGCGAGCGGATTAACTTGTCTCGCGAGCGTCGCAAAGTGGCTTGCATAATCGTGGCAGCGCCTATGGAGATTGATACGATGAGCGACGGCACTAAAAAATCTAAAGATAATTTGAAGGTGATCGATACCGCAATCAGTAACACCACGATGAGAGCGAGAACCGCGTAAGCCAGTTTGGTTGGCTGAATACAAGCACACGACGCTGCAGAAAATATGATAAACACCGATGCGCCTGGATTGATTGGTGCCCATGCCAACCCAAGCAAACAAATTGCAAGCGCGATGACTATGCCTGATTTGCCCTTTACCCAAAAACTGGCGAGGTAAAGCGGAATGAACGCCAAGGTGCAAAGTATTGCCAACGAGAGTTCAAGCGTATTGAATTGTGTGTCGATATATTTTAAGAAAAAGAATATCAACATAATCAGCCATGCATAAATCGATTTACTCTGGTGAGCAGGTAGCCAGCTCTCATTGATAAGGCGTTTAAATAGCGACACGATATTCCTCAAAGTGTTTAAGCCGATCATTTTAAGCTAGCTGTACAGAGTAAGCTATTTTTCTATGCTTAAGCATTGAGCGATGAACCGACAACCAGGTTATTTCGACGATTTGCGCCTGCCTGAAAAATCTGCAATGCGCGGTTAGCAAAGGTGCCGCTGATTAATCCCGATATGCAGCTGCTGATGAGAATGAATCTGAAACTGTCAGGATTAACAAAATGACTGCCTGTCAAAAATCCCAGGAAAAATTTGGCAAAAAATACCATCATCAACAACATCATGGGAATCCAGCTACCCGGAACGACGAAACGTCCGCTGTTTTCATGAAAAATTACACCGGCACCATGTTGAATTTTTGTGTTGATGGAAAACGCAAATCGTAAACCAATCACCCATGCCAGTACTGCCAAGACGATTGAATGTGGCGCTCGCAAAACACCGTATAGCGACAAAGAGAGCATGACCAGTGGAATCAGAGTAATACGGCCACGGCTTACCTCCCTGGTTTTTGTTTGCGAATAGCCCAGATACAGCAGGCCGAAAAATAAAAACAAAACCCAGATCGGAATACCGGTGAGAAGTTCAGACATTTGATTGCTCCTAAAAAGTTAAATACGGTTTGTTGTACTTGCGTTGTGTACTGCTTTGTTGATGAAAGACAGTTTGAAGCAATCCGGAAGTGGCTTGAAGAAGCAAATGTCAGCAATTTGAGATGACAAATGTCATGTGAACGAATTTATTCCCAACTATGTGCCGCAGCGCACAGAGATATCCAGGTTGATCGTCAATACTCGCACAAATGTCTCCAATCACGGTTGGTAGCGTTCAAGTCAACACTGTCAATTGCGACAACAACTTCAATATAGTTAAGGGAACAAAATGAACATTATTAATAAATACGCCAGGGTCATTCCTTGGTTTGGCGCGCTGCTGGTCAGTGCTGTGCTGGCCGGGTGTGGCAGCGGCGGCCAGGCTCCGATACTCGGTTCAAATGGCACAACAGTTGCGCAGACTACGGCATCTCCGCCGACAGTCACTGCAGTTGCACCTGCTAATCTGGCCAGCGGAGTTCCACTGAACAATGACATCATCATTGCAGCATTTAGTCAGCCGTTAGCCCCGATTTCGGGCACAGCAGGATTTACATTGAGCTGCACTTCACCATGCGTTAGCCCTACTGGTACCGTCGCTCTGAATTCGACAGGAACTATTGCAGCACTTACCTTGACAGGCGGCACAGTGCTTGCGCCTAACACCGTCTATACAGCCACGATAACCGGCGTTACGAGTCTTGCCACTGGTTTTGCTCTGGCAAACCCCTATGTCTGGCAGTTTACGACCGGACTAGTATCATCCAGTACCAGACCTGTTGTTACGCGCACAGGCCCAGTAACGATCAGCACCGGCTCCACCATTTCAGCGAACGCCGCAATCTCGGCAACGTTCAGTCAAGATATGGCGCCTGCCACAATTACACCCACCAGTTTCGTGTTGAGCTGCACTTCGCCTTGTGTCGCACCGGCCGGTATGGTGAGTTATGTCATTGGTAGTAGAACCGCCGTTTTATATCCGGCGACTGCGCTTGTTGTCGGCGATGTGTATACCGCCACGATTACAACTGCAACGACAGATTTATCCGGTAATGCATTGGGTGGAAACCAAGCGCCGCTGCCAGCTGCAAGCAGCTACGTATGGACATTTACTGCCATTGCCGCCAGCCCGACCGGACATGTATCAGTGCTCTCTACCAATCCGGCAGCGAACTCAGGTGGCGTGTGTACCAATGCTGCGATTAATGCAAAATTTGATGTTCCGTCCGGATTGCAGATGGATCCAACTAAAATTAATACGGCGACATTCACGATCACCGGACCAGCGCCAACCTATGCGCCTGTGAAAGCCAATTCGGTAGTTCTCGATGCAGCGACCGGAACCATCGCAACATTTACACCCACTTCTCTGACTGCCGGTGTGACTTATACGGCCACGATCATGGGCGGTTCGAACGGTGTTGTGGATCTGGGTAATCCAGCCAATGACATGCTCGCCAACCACACCTGGAATTTTACTGCGGCTAGTTGTTCCGTCCCGCCAGTAATCGTTCTTGGATCAGCATCGACATTCGGTGAATTCGGTGGTGGTGCAGGGATGACCAATCAGGGAACTGAAACTATCGTCAACGGCAATATCGGTACGACAGCAGTGTCAACGCTGGTTACCGGTTTTCATGATTCCGGCGTGAATTGCATCTATACGGAAACACCATTAAACGTCGGTACTGTAAATGGCCTGATCTTTACCTCAGCACCACCTCCGACTGTCGGATGTCCAAGCGAAGGTACGGCAGTAACTGCTGCTGCGGCCTCGGCTGCGCGTGCTGATACTCTGGCCGCCTATAACCAGCTGGTCGCGATGCCTGCCGGTCCCAATCCCGGCGCCGGCAATCTGGCCAACCTGACTTTGGTACCAGGAGACTACACCGCTGCTTCGGGCTCTTTCATGATCGAAGGCGGTAATTTGACTCTGGATGCACAAGGCAACGCAAATGCAATCTTTGTGTTTCAAATGGCGACCACGCTGACCGTAGGTGGACCAGGTGCAGCAGCGCCAGCGAGCATCATTCTGACTAACGGCGCACAGGCTAAAAATGTGTTCTGGCAGGTTGGCAGTGCTGCGACGATTAACGAAGCCGGTGGCGGCACCATGGTTGGGACGATTATTTCTCAGTCGGGTGTATCGATTTCAACTGCTGGCAATGTCGCAATCGTCACATTGAATGGCAGAGCCCTGTCGCTTGGCGCATCAGTGACCGTAGTAAATACGGTTGTGAATGTGCCTGCTCCATAAACCTCGGCAATCAACTTAAATTTTATAAATTATTTGGGAGAAGAACATGAAGAATTGTCGAACCAGGCTAAGTGCCATGGTCATTGCCACACTGATCGCACCTTGTGCCTTCGCGCAAAGCACCGCAGATTCAGATCCACTGCAAAACTCTGCCGCATGGTATTTCGGCGCAGACATCGGCAGATCCAAAGCGAAAATAGATGACGCTGCTATCAGCAACGGTTTATCGGCAGATGGCGCTTCGTCATCGAGTATTTACAACCGAGATCTTGATACCGGTTTTAAAGTGTTTGGCGGCTATCAGTTCAATCAATATGTTGCGATTGAAGGTGGATATTTTGATCTGGGCAAATTCGGCTACAACGCCACGACCGTTCCGGCAGGTACACTCAACGGCAATATTTCGCTCAGAGGCCTGAATCTTGATGTGCTCGGTTTCCTGCCCATCACCGACAAGCTGTCTGCATTTGGTCGGGTTGGCGCGAACTACTCCGAGGCAAAGGATAATTTCAGCGGCACCGGTCTGATCGGCGTTACTGATCCCACCCCGAGTAAAAAAGATGTGAACGTCAAGTTTGGACTGGGTCTGCAGTATCGCATCACCCAGGCCTTGGCGACGCGTCTGGAAATTGAACGGTATCGGGTAGACGATGCAATCGGAAACAAAGGCGATGTTGACCAACTCTCGGTTGGTCTGGTTTACAGATTCGGTGAAAAAACCCAGATGCACGCAGTCGCTGCCGAGGCTCCGCCACCTCCCCCGGTTGTTGTAGAAAAAGCGCCTGAAGTTGTCTACGTTCCGCCACCGCCGCCACCGCCACCCGTGCCGGTGAAAGTGAGTTTTTCCGCCGACTCTTTATTTGATTTCAATAAGTCAGATATAAAACCGGCGGGCAAACAGGCCATAGACGATTTTTCCGCCAATCTGCGCAATACCAGCTTTGATCACATTACCGTAACCGGTCACACGGATCGCATTGGTTCACATGCCGACAATATGATTCTGTCGACCCGGCGCGCCGAAACGGTGAAGGCGTATCTGATCGCTTCTGCCGGTATTCCAAATGAAAAAATTGACGCTATCGGTGTGGATGGAAATGATCCGATTACCAAACCTGAAGATTGTCGCGGGACTAAAAAAACCAAAGCACTCATCGCCTGTTTACAACCAGATAGACGGGTAGATTTGGAAGTAACTGGAACCAGGTAATTTTGTCTGGTAAAAAATGCGCGAGTGAATTGACTTGCGCATTTTTTATGTAAAAATGCAATTTCACTAATTATTCAGGCACTTTTTCCTGCAAATCCCAGTTTTTCCTCTGGTTTAAACCAAACTTGATCGTCGATCCGGACATAAATCCGTACAATAGCGGTTTGATTTTTTGCAAGTGAATAGCATGTCCATACAATGGTTCCCCGGTCACATGAATGCCGCCCGCAAGAAGGCGGCGGAAACCATGGAGAATACCGATCTGGTGATCGAAGTGCTCGATGCACGCATTCCGCAGGCGAGCTGCAATCCTATGGTCGAGCAATTACGTAATTTCCGTCAGCGTCCCTGTCTCAAAATTTTAAATAAAAGCGATCTCGCCGATCCCGACGCGACAGCCGCCTGGCTGGCGTTTTATAACGCCCAAAAAGGTGTCAAGGCAGTCGCACTAAGCTGCAAAAAACCGTCAGATGTCGCCAAGGTGCCCGGCTTTTGTCAGGCATTGGCGCCGCATCGCGGTGTGCCTACCAAGCCGTTGCGTATGATGATTATGGGCATACCCAACGTCGGCAAATCAACGTTGATGAATGCCTTGCTCAAAAAACGCGTTGCGCCGGTCGGAGATGAACCGGCGGTCACCAAAGTGCAGCAGCGTTTGTATCTCGGCAAAAACATGATACTGGTCGACACGCCCGGTATGTTGTGGCCGAAGATTGCTCATCCTACCGATGGTCTGATGCTCGCAGCCAGTCATGCCGTCGGTGTGAATGCGCTGATCGAAGAAGAAGTTGCTACCTTTCTGGCTGAAATTGTTTTGAAGATCTATCCTCAGTATCTGGTGACGCGCTACGCCATGAATGTCACGGACATAGACGCGGTCGATGTCATCGAAGGTGTGGCTAAAAAACGCGGCTATCGCCTGAAGGGCGGTGAATGGGACTTTGAAAAAGCCGCGCATACTTTGCTGCTGGATTATCGCAGTGGTGCTTTGGGTCGGGTCAGTCTGGAAACACCGCAAAGCCGCGAAATATTATTAGCCAATTATGTACCGCCGGTATTGCTGGGACAGGGTAAAGTCACCGATACCGAAGTTGGCGAGCAGGGTCGGGATACGATCTTTACCGATTCGGGAAAAGAATAGAGTCACGTAAAATATCGCAAAAATTTTAAACATATTGGAATAGATCATGAGCATAAAATCAGACGCATGGATACGCCGTATGGCGCAATCAACCAAGATGATAGAGCCGTTTGAACCGGGCCAGGTTCGCATGCAGGACGGCCATAAAATCGTCAGTTACGGCACTTCTTCTTACGGCTACGATATACGCTGCGCCAATGAGTTCAAGATTTTTACCAACATTAACAGCACCATCGTCGATCCGAAAAATTTCGATGAAAAATCGTTTGTCGATTTTCAGGGCGACGTCTGCATCATCCCGCCGAATTCCTTCGCGCTGGCACGCACCATGGAGTATTTCCGAATCCCTCGTAACGTATTGACTATCTGTCTGGGCAAATCGACTTATGCGCGCTGCGGCATTATCGTCAACGTCACGCCGTTTGAACCTGAATGGGAAGGTTATGTGACTTTGGAATTCTCCAACACCACACCGTTACCCGCCAAAATTTATGCCGGTGAAGGTTGCGCGCAAGTCCTGTTCTTTGAAAGCGATGAAGTCTGCGAAATGTCGTACAAAGACCGCAATGGAAAATATCAGGGCCAGGTTGGCGTGACATTACCAAAAGCCTGATTATGCGTCGCCTTGCCAGGTTATTTGTTGCGAGGGTATTACTTACATTCGTGGCGATAATTTCATTATCGCTGCACGCACAGAATCTACCGGCAGGCATTATTCAATCTCTGCAAAAAGTGCATGTGCCAGCCGAAGCGTTGGGCGTGTATGTGCAAGAAATTGCTCCATCCGCTGCACCGCTGATTAATTGGCAGGCCGATGAGCCCATGCAGCCTGCATCCACGATCAAACTCGTCACCAGTTATGCAGCACTGGATATCCTCGGCCCGGCCTATACCTGGAAAACGTCGGCATACATGACCGGGCATCTGGATGGCGATGTGCTGGTCGGTGATTTGATTTTGCAAGGCGGCGGCGATCCGCATCTGGTGCTGGAAAATTTTTGGACATTGCTGCATCAGATTCGAGCCAAAGGGATACGCGAAATCCAGGGCAATCTGATTATCGATAATTCATGGATGGAGCCGCAGCATTTCGACGCAGCCGATTTTGACGGCGACCCGACCCGCCCGTATAACGTTGGGCCAGATGCATTGCTGGTCAATTTCAACGTACTGAACCTGCAACTGCATCCCGATGCCGCAGGATTGCAGGTTGAATCACTCACACCACTGGCATTTCAAAGCAACGTCAAAGTCGATTATGTGAACGGCGCATGTGGCGAATGGCGCAATCATTTGTCTCCGATTTTTAGCGTCATCAACCAACAGATCAATTTATATTTAATCGGCACTTATCCGCGCGGCTGTGGCGACAATAGCTGGGCGTTGCAACCCTATCCGCTCACTCATGCCGATTACGATGCCGCATTATTTCGCGGATTATGGAAAGAGTTGGGCGGTCAATTTAATGGCACGATGCAAGTCGGCATAGTGCCGCCTGACGCCGGATTAATTACGTCGCTGCAGTCTGAACCTTTGCCGGATATCCTGCGTGCAATGAACAAGTACAGTAATAATGTGATGACGCGGTTGGTCTTGCTGACTCTCGATAGAGAGGCATCGCAATCACCGGCCAATTCACAGCGTGCAGCGCAATTGGTGCAGCTATGGTTTGCGCGTCTGGGCATTTCGGCGCAAGGATTGCAGATGGAAAACGGTAGCGGTTTATCGCGTGCCGAACGTATCAGTGCCGCGCAAATGGGGCAGATGTTGAATCATGCATTTTCTTCCAGAGTCATGCCGGAATTTATGTCTTCGCTGCCGATACTTGGGGTGGATGGCACCATGCAAAAACGTGCGCTCAATCTGGCCGTGGCGAGCAATGCCCATATCAAAAGCGGTGGCCTGGAAGGAGTGCGTAATTTTGCCGGCTATGTGTTGTCAGCATCGGGCAGGCGTTATGTGGTGGTGTGTTTTGTGAATCATAAAAACGCACATCAAACTGAAAATGCGCAGGATGAATTATTGCAATGGATTTATGAGCATGGATGAATATGATTAAGGGTATCTTGTGGGACAACGATGGCGTGCTGGTCGATACTGAACAATTTTTCTATCAGGCGAATCGGGATATGTTTGCGCAGTTCGGTATCGACCTCACCGAGCAGCATTTTTTTGACTGGTACCTGACGGACAATTGCGGCGCATGGCATTTGCTGCCTGATCTCACGCCGCAGCAAATTCACCAATATCGTTTGCAGCGCGATCAGATTTATACGCAGTATTTGCAGAGCAATCAGCATTTGGCGATTGACGGTATCGGTAAACTCCTAAGCGACCTGGGCGCAAAAGTTAGCATGGGTATCGTGACATCGTCTAAAAGTGAACATTTTGATTTGATTCATGCGCGACTCGATTTTTTGCGGCATTTTCAATTTGTGATAACTGACGACATGGTCAGTAGCAGCAAACCTTCACCAGAGCCGTATTTGGCGGGGTTGAGCAAGATAGCGCTGCCAGCATCGCAATGTCTGGTGATAGAAGATTCACCGCGCGGTTTGCAGGCTGCCAAAGCTGCCGGCATCCTCTGCATCGTGTTGCGCAATAAAATGATGTTCGATTATCCGTTTGACGGCGCGTATCGCGTCGTTAATTCGATAGATGAATTAACGCATGAAATAAATGACTTATTGAGGAGCTAATATGACTCAAATTCAGCAAGGTATTCTGGAGCCGATACCGGCGCATGCGAATTATCTGACGTTTAATTTGCGCACAGGAACAGACGTTCAGAAGGCGCTGCGATCAGTTGCGACTTTGGTGGATGGAAATAAGGTCGTCATTGGTATAGGTCTGAGCACAGTCACGGCATTAAAAAAACAGGTTAATAATCTACGCGACTTTCCGGTTTTTCCTGATTCAAAAGTAGCGTTGCCGGTAAATAAAGCCGCCATCTGGATCTGGCTGCGCGAATCGCAACGCGGTGATTTGGTTAAACAGACGCAGCGTGTCGTCGCTGCACTATCCGGCGCGTTCGCATTGGAGTCTTGCGTCGATGCGTTCAAGTTTGATGATGGCCGCGATTTAACCGGTTATGTTGACGGTACAGAAAACCCGCAAGAAGAGGCTGCCTACAACGCCGCAATTGTCCAGCATCAGGGCTCCGGGCAAGACGGCGCTAGTTTCGTCGCGGTTCAGCAATGGCTGCATCACTGGGATCAATTTAAAGCAATGAGCACTGCTCAGCAGGACGACGCCATCGGCAGGCGCATCAGCGATAACGAAGAAATGGAAGATGCCCCGGAGTCGGCGCACGTCAAACGCACCGCACAGGAAAGCTTTGAGCCCGAAGCCTTTATATTCCGCCGTTCCATGCCCTGGTCGCAGGTCGCACAATCCGGATTTTATTTCGTGGCATTTGGTCGTACTCTGGACGCATTTGAAGTGCAATTAAAGCGTATGTCCGGTGCTGATGATGGTATCGTGGACGGCCTGTTCAGCTTCAGCCAACCGCAAACCGGCAGTTATTTCTGGTGCCCGCCGATGCGGGATGGTGTTGTGGATTTGTCGCTGATTTTGAATTGAATATCAAACACATTCAGATCCGAATAATTAACATTTCTTAGGTTAGATCATCGTGGCTACTTCTTATATTTCCAAACTCAATCAGGCATGGCAGCAAAATAATTCCTTGCTTTGCGTAGGCCTTGATCCTGATCTGTCCAAACTACCAGCCAAATTTCAAACTCAATCCGATGGCATATTTGAATTCTGTCGCGCCATCATCGATGCGACGGCTGATCTGGTGTGCTCGTTCAAACCGCAAATTGCGTATTTTTCTGCATTGCGTGCGGAACCTCAATTGGAACAGATATGTGCGTATTTACGTCAGCACTATCCCAATCTGCCCATTATTCTGGATGCCAAACGTGGCGATATCGGCGCGACTGCCGAGCAATACGCCAGAGAAGCGTTTGAACGTTATGGTGCTGATGCCGTGACCGTCAATCCGTACATGGGTTTTGATTCGATTGAGCCCTATCTGAAATGGCAGGACAAAGGCTGCATCGTGTTATGCCGCACTTCCAACGCCGGTGGTTCGGACCTGCAATTCCTGCAGGTTAATGGACGTCCGCTATACCAGCACGTGGCCGATCTGGTCGCGAATAAATGGAACCGCAATGGTCAATGCAGTCTGGTGGTCGGTGCAACCTTTCCGGAAGAAATTCAAAAAGTGCGTCAGATCGTCGGTGATATGCCGTTGCTGGTACCGGGTATCGGCGCGCAAGGCGGTGATGTCGCTGCGACTGTGGCGGCTGGTAAAACTGCCCAGGGTGGCATGATGATCAATTCGTCACGGGCGATATTGTTTGCTAAAACAGTCGATGGTGAAAATTTCTCTCAGGCTGCACGCCGCGTAGCACAGCAAACGCGCGATGAAATTAATGTATATCGATAAAGCATTGCACACAATTTTTCAGTAACTGGCGCCTCATTGGTGCAGAAAATCGCTCAAATTCACGAAGATGAATAAATAGTCCAGATTGGTGCGGACTGGTCTGTAAGTGCTGATTCTTAATTTGGATTTCAATCACCACTGGTATTACCGCTCACCGCGATTTTATGCCCGGTGGTCTGCACGTGGCACGAGTATTGCGTTACTTGGCTGGCAGCCCTCACATCCAGAAAATCAACGTCATACCCCACGAAAGTTCCATTATGAAAAAAAGATTACTTGTTGTCGCTATCGCGGCCGCATTGATAACTGGTATTGCTTTTGCAGATGATCCAAAACCCGACAATGAAGTGACCGTCAATCTTGGTGCAACAACCGACTATCGTTATCGCGGCATTTCACAATCCAATCTGGATCCTGCGTTACAGGGTGGTGCTGACTATACCAATAATCCAACCGGGCTGTATGCCGGTACCTGGTTGTCGACGATCAAATGGATTAGCGACGTAGGTGGTAGTGGCAACGTCGAATGGGATTTGTATGCTGGAAAGCGCGGCGAGATCGCGACTGATTTTTCTTATGACGTCGGTGTTTTGGAATACGTCTATCCGTCCAACGGATTGGGCAGCAAGCCGGGTCTTGTCGATGCCAATACTACGGAGTTATATGGACAACTTACCTATAAATTATTGAACGCCAAATATTCACAGTCACTTACCAATCTGTTTGGTATTCCTGACAGTAAGGGCAGCGGTTATCTGGATATTTGGTCGAGCATAGATATCGCCGATGGCTATGCACTCGGCTTGCACGTGGGGCATCAGACCATCAAAAATACCGGTGCATTATCTTATTCAGACTGGAAAGTCGGTGTCAGCAAGGATTTTGTCGGAATATCCTTTACGCTCGGCGTTGTTGGCACCAATGCCAGTAAAACTCTATATGTCATGCCCAACGGCGATTTCACCGGAAAAACCAGCCTGGTGCTGTCAGGCGCAAAAACTTTTTAATCAGAAATTTGGGTGAAATATATCGTATTGTGATATATTTCACCCTTTGCAATACTTCTGATTGATGAAAACATCCTCTTCCACCATATCCAAACAGGACTTTGAAGCTTTATCGGAATTTCGATATCAACTGAGAAAATTTCTACGATTTAGCGAAGACGCCGCACAAAATGAAGGCGTCACTCCCCAGCAATATCTGCTACTTCTGCATGTCAAGGGTGTACCTGGCCGTGAATGGGCCAATGTAGGTGAGCTGGCAGAGCGGCTTCAATCGCAACATCACAGCGTCGTGGCATTAGTAAGCCGTTGTGAAAAGCTGCAATTAATCGAGCGTCGTCCCAGCGAAATTGATCGTCGCCAGGTCAATATTCATTTACTGCCAGCTGGCGAACGTTGTTTGGCGAAACTCGCCGAATTGCATCGCAACGAGCTTGCAGCTTTTTCGACTATTTTTAACATCCCCAACCTTAGCAAATAACTCCTTCGATATGTCATCAGATCTGCATCAACACAAGCGCGATTTTTTAGCTGATCCGCGCCTGTTAACAATTTCCGGCATCGCTATCGTCATCGGCGCATTCGGCACTCTGGCCGCCTGGCTTTTACTCAACTTGATCCGCTTATTTACCAATCTGTTTTTTTATCAATCGCTATCGTTTGTGAACCGTAGTCCGGCCGATAATCAACTCGGTCTCTGGGTGATCTGTTTGCCGGTATTGGGTGGATTGATAGTCGGTCTTATCGCTCGCTTCGGCTCTGAAAAAATTCGCGGTCACGGCATACCTGAGGCGATCGAAGCGATTTTATTTGGCAAAAGCAAAATGTCCGCCAAAGTCGCGGTACTTAAACCGCTGTCGTCCGGAATCGTGATCGGCAGTGGCGGCCCGTTTGGTGCGGAAGGGCCGATCATCATGACTGGCGGAGCCATCGGTTCATTGATCGCGCAACTGTTTCACCTCACCTCCGCCGAACGTAAAACATTGTTGGTTGCTGGCGCAACTGCCGGTATGACTGCGGTATTTGGAACGCCAATTGCGGCGATTTTGTTGGCAGTTGAATTGCTGTTGTTTGAATTGCGTCCGCGCAGTTTGTTGCCGGTGATCGTGGCATGCTCGGTAGCCGGATTTACCCGGCCGTTGTTGTTGGATGCTGGCCCGCTGTTTCCCCTACACACCCAGGCAATTGGATTTTCTGCCTTGTTTTCGTGCCTGATCGCAGGGCTATTAGGCGGTGCGTTATCAGCATTGATGTCGACAATGCTATACAAAGTTGAAGACGTATTTCACCGCCTGCCGGTACATTGGATGTGGTGGCCAGCTCTGGGAGGAATCGTCGTTGGCATTGGTGGTTATGTTGAACCGCGCGCATTGGGTGTTGGTTACGATGTGATTGGCGATTTATTGAATCATCGTTTGGTACTGGAAGTTGCGCTGGGATTATTGCTGGCGAAATCAGTGATGTGGGTTATCGCACTCGGTTCGGGAACTTCCGGCGGTGTATTGGCACCGTTATTAATTATCGGTGCCGGGTTGGGCACTGTGTTAGCGCCGTGGCTGCCTGGTGGGGATGCGAATTTATGGCCGCTGGTGTGCATGGCTGCAGTGCTTGCTGGTGTGTTAGGCGCGCCATTGACCGCGGCTGTATTTGCGTTTGGTTTAACTCACGATACGAACGCGATGTTGCCACTCATCCTTACTACAGGTGTGGCTTACGGGTTTACTGTACTGACAATGCGTCGTTCTATCATGACCGAGAAAATCTCTCGGCGCGGTTACCATATTTACCGGGAATACGGCGTTGATCCGCTAGAACGTCAACATGTCGACGAAGTAATGAGTCACGCGGTTACTGCGATCCCGGCGCAACTTGCTATCGCTGCGACGCTGGAACAATTTTTTGGTGACGGGCAAAGTTATCGCAGTTACCCCGTGGTTGACGATGAGCAGCGTCTGATCGGCATGATTGAACGCAATAGCTTTAATGTCGCGGCAAATCAAAATGACAGGCTCATCACATTGTTTGACCCGCAACTGGCTGCCATTGCTGCATTGCCGACCGAGACATGTCAGGTGGTAGCGGCGCGGATGGCGACGCTGCAGCTCGAACGTTTACCGGTCGTAAATAATTTAACGGACCGGCGGGTGATTGGGATCATCAGCCGAAGTGATCTGATTAAGCCGTTAAAGAATTTTTTTGATGAAGAGCAAAAGAGGGAGCGATTGATTTCGTAGGGTGTATTAGCAAAGCGTAATACACCATTCTTAATTAGCAATCACAATGATTTACGATGCTGTATTACACAAGCTAATACAGCCTACGATAGCTGGCGACCACGATAAAGTCCCGCGACCAAATCAGAATTGGTCACTATACCAACCAGGCGCCTATCCTCATTAATGATGGGAATGTGGCGCACACCCTTATTCGACAGCAGATCAACCAGTTCAACAATATGCATATTGTCGGTGGCCGTATGCACGTGCCGGGTCATGATCTGTCCGACCACTTCCGGTTTTTCAGAATGATCACGCGTTACGCGTCTTAAAAACAGGCGCATTCTGGTATCGAAATCCTGAAAAGTATTCAGTCCGGCGTGATTTGTAAAGTCAGCGAAGGTGACTATCCCGATTACGTGGCGTGCCGGACTAATTACCGGTAATGCCTTGATGTCATGCTGGTGCATTAAGGTCCAGGCATCTTGCAATTCGGTGCCGAATTCAACGGTAATCACATCACGCGACATGATGTCAGCGCAGGTAATTTCACCAAAGCGGCGCCGATACGCATGCATTTCCGCCTGCAGCAACAAGGTCTCCAGATCATCCCGACTCACATCTAAAATTTGGTTGTATTGATTCAGTACATAATCCAGATCGTCAGAATTAAACCCCAGTCTTTCACCGGGTTGTTTGTCAACGGTGTGATGAGTATTGCCATGTTCAATGACCCGATGCGGATAGCGATGCCGGGTTAAATTATTAAACACCATCGCAACAGCGAGTAACAGCAGCGAATTGATGCCGATAGGCGCCAGCAGAAAATGATAGCCCTGTGCATGGATGACCGGGCCGCCAAGTACCGCAGTCAGTGCGACAGCACCGCTGGGCGGATGTATGCAGCGCAGCGCCATCATGGCACCGATGGCGATGGCAATTGCCAGCGCCGCGGCCAACATCGGGTCGCTAATCCATTGCGCGCAGGTGACGCCGACAGCCGCTGAAACAAGATTGCCTCCTATTAGCGACCAGGGTTGTGCCAACGGGCTGGACGGTAACGCAAATAAAAGCACGGCG
>Ga0207025_1027_pt1 | contig 24646 bp, 27 predicted proteins | sample Alteio_BWMinCont_45_FD_153261 | JGI IMG/M metagenome (GOLD analysis project Ga0207025, IMG submission 153261) | Enriched cells from forest soil in Barre Woods Harvard Forest LTER site, Petersham, Massachusetts, United States -... | ecosystem: Environmental > Terrestrial > Soil > Temperate forest >... | reverse complement strand
TGTGCTCACCCCGAGACGCCCATACGGGCTAGTTTATCCGATCAGCGCCAGCAACGGAAACGGCGGCGGCGTTGTGCGCGTCGGCGTCAACTACAAATTCTGAGCCGCCGATCCCCAATAATCGGAATCGTTTCAGCCTTGCGACAGACCGTCGGCCTACAGCCGGCGGTTTTCCGTTATTCGTTGCCTCGCGCATGTGGCTGCCAAACTGCGATTAATGCGATTAAGTAAATAGAAATTGTATCGTCCACCGCGCGCAGCTAGCAAACTTGCGAGAGGATGTGAGCTTGAACCCGTTCCTCGCGCGGATGCCAGATCGGACGCACGTTCGGTTAATCTTTGTGGATGCGAAGAGCAGCTTCGGCTTGTGTGAGTTGGATGTAGACCTTCCAGAGCTGCTGATCGCTGCAATCGCTGATATTCGAGCGCAGGAGATAGGCGCCCTCCGAGAGCGCGGTCCAGTCGTCGAACGCGGCGTTGCAGGCAACGTCGAGGCGAAAGCATGCCGGGCAATCGTCCGCCTTCAACGCTATTGCGAAGCGCGCGGCGGCACGATGGTTTTGCTGCAGGATGCGAACGATCTGGCGGTTCACTGGCACCGGGTCGAGACGTTTCTTTGAGCCGCGATGCGGGCGCTCAAGCGCTCGAGCGCGTCTTCGATGCGTCGGCTGAACTTGTCGTGCATCGCCCGCTCATTGCTCCGCCGATCGGCGGAGCGGCACAAGATCACCGTCTCGTCGGTCTCGGGGCGGCGCGTGAGCCTGACCTCGACGCCTTCATGGACAGCGCGCCAGCCCTCTGGAAGAGCACGTCCAGAGCCAAACTTCTTCAGCTCGGACTGCGGCGCCCCGCTGATGAAGCGCCGGCCGGTCTCACGCAACCACGCCAGATTGTCGGCGCTGGCCATGCCGCGATCGGCGATCCCGATGCGTCCCAGCATGCAATGCTGAGCCTCTATGCCTCTATGCCTCTATGCCTCTATGGCGGGCACGATCGCCTGCAAGGTCCGTGAATCATGGGTATTGTTCGCGAACACCTCATAGCCCAGGGGATAGCCGTCGAACGTCACGACAAGCGCAATGCACAACTTTTGCAGTCGCGCGATGATCGCGCGAATAGCCGCGCAGCGCTTGCCGGGAGGCGGCGGCCTGCCCCTCAAAGTAGGTGCTCGTGCGTCGTAGAGCAGCACTTCGTTCTGGACCGCGAACAGCTCGCCGCAACGCTGGGACAAATGCGCTTCGAGGGCGCCCTTGTGCGCGAGAAGGCGATCAAGCGCGCGATACAGGCGATCCTTGTTGACCTCCTCGTCGCCGAGTCGCAGCAGATCGCAAAACGCGGCGCGGCGATACCGGTACTCGGCAATGTGCAACTCGCTCGACGGTTCGCAGAACCGCGCCGCAACCAGAACTGCCGCCATCTTCGCCCATGCGATGCGTTCCTTGCTCGCCGGAAGCCGCCGCTCGCACTGCGCCTCAAGGCCAATGCCGCGCCACAGCGCCAGATAGACATGGCCAAACTGACGCGAGCGCTCGATGCGAATGCCCTTCAAGCGAACCGGCACGTTCAAAGCTTCGGCGCTGTCCGTGAAAAGCTACGCTTGTTCAGGCGCGCCGATCAAACGGCACGCAAGCGCCCGTGCTTCAAGGCGACCGCGCTTATCGAGCTCGCCAAGCTGCGCCACCGTCTGTTGAATGACGCGCCGACCGACACGAACGCCGCGCACCAAGCACCAATAGCGATGGACCTTCCCGTCCTTTTTGCAAATCGTATAGCAAAAACAACCCAACCCGAACGGTAATCGCGCGGGACGACAATGCAACTTCGACGATTGCAAGGTTGCCACGTGCGCATGGGGGTCTCAACTCAAATATTCGATTGGGCCGCTTTAGGGTGGACACCCGTAGTCCATCTGCTAAGCGGTTGTCCGGGAATTTCGAGGCGCTTGAAGCTGCCGGGCGCTCTCGCCTGAAGCTGGGCCCAAGCTGCGCGCCGCCGTCGAAGAGGGGCAAATGGAAGCGTACATCTTGATGGGCGTCGTTTTCGTCATCGTCTTCGCGGGCGGAGCGATCGGGCTGGAACTACAGCGCGCGTTGCCGGAGGGCTATACGACCGGCGGCGCCAAGGACATGACCGGTGCCGTCGTTGGGCTGGTGACGCTGCTTCTCGCGCTCGTCCTCGGCCTGCTGATCTGGACGGGATACGGCGTATTTTCGACCCAAAAGGCGTCGATCCAGACTCTGGCGATCAGTGGGCTGAAGTTCGACGAAGCGCTCGCGAATTACGGGCCGGAGGCGGCGGAGGGGCGTCGGATTCTCCGGCAAGGACTGAAGAGCACAATCGGTGAAATCTGGGGCGGGGGACACGATCGCGGCTCCGTGATCAAAAATTACGGCTATGCGCTCGCCAATCTGAAGGATCGCGAAGCCTATTTGAACGCGCTGCAACCCACGACAGAGCAGCAGCGAGCGGCGAAGGCGGACGCATTGCAGGCTGCGGTCGCGATCGGTCAGACGCGGCTGCAGATGACGCTGGCCTTGGTCGATCCCATCTCCTATCCGCTGCTCGCCATTGTTGTCGCTTGGGCGACATGCCTATTCTGCGGCTACGGCCTTCTGTCGAAACGCCATCCAATGACCTTCGTCATATTGGGATTCGGGGCCTTGGCGATCGCGTCAGCGATCTATTGTATCGCCGATTTGAGCAGTCCCTACTCGGGCTTATTCACGGTAGACCCAGACCCAATCGTCGACGTGCTCGACGCCGTGGATGCCGCAGCGAAGCCAGCCGGCGTTCATCGGTAGCCAAGGGCCTCATCTGCGGAACTCTGCTCAAATTTCCGCCGTCGACCCGTTTGCGTCGCGAAACAGCGCATTCAAAATTGTCCGCCATCAGGAGATTCGGTACGACGGGCCATTGAATCAGGCCGACTTTGCCAAGCGGCTGATGGAGCTCGTTGTCGCACGTCTCCTCGGCGCAGGCGGCGACCCCCCTCAAGATAGGCGTAGCCAGGTTAACCGGCGCGGCCTCGCGATAGGGCGGGTGATGGATTCCAGTCGTGTTACGCGGCGAGCGGCGCGGCGGCGATATTGGACTATGCCAAAAATGCGTTCGCGCGGGTTGCGCGATGATCGGTTGCTGGAAAGATCGCGGCCAGCATTTCTATTGTCTTTGTTGCACAGACAGGCCCAAGACTCAAAGTACGTGCCGTTTCCGAACGTACGTGCACTTCATCTGCCGATGGCGAATGCGGCAGATGGTGCACCGTCAACAAGAATATTCAATTCATCGCCGACCGGCAGGCGATCGACCACTTTACGGCCTATTCGTATCTCATCGACGAAGGCACGTGGGACGATTGGTACGCCCGTTTCTCGGACGATCTGGAATTCATCAACACAACGCCGGAATTGGGCGCCGTCACCGTCAAGGCATGGCGGCCTTCAAGGTGTTGGTGGACGATCGCTACATCATACCGCGCAAGACGTCCTGAGCGACAAGGCGCCAGACGATGGACAACGTCAACGTCATCAACCAAACGGCGACGACCGCGACCGTCCGCACTTATATGGTGATCAGCAACTTGCCCGATTCGAACCCGCTGCTGACGCTGACCACGGGCACCTATGACACCAATTTGGAAAAGCGCGGCGGCAAGTGGACGATTACCCGATGGTACATCGAGGCAGATGGTCCTCTGGCACCGAGCGAACTTCCTGAAGGGTTCCCGCCCGGCACCGTAGCTTATGTCCTTGCTCCAAATATCGCTCATCCCGATGTCGCGATTTGGCGATAAGCGGTCGTTATGAATCAGCCTCTCGATCGCATCTACGCCCGCTCCCCTTCCTCGCCGAGGTGATTAGGCAGGCGAATGTGGTTGTATTTTCGCTTTCCGCTCGGCCTTCGCATGAGCGAGCTAGGAATCGTCGTCATTCTCAAGACCATTCGCAACTTGGACGAGAAATTCGGACGGGGCCTCGCCAGCAGCATTCGTCGACTTGCGCCGAAGTTCGGCGACGCATGGCATCTCGACAAAGTTGCGATCACCATCACCGGCAAGAAGCACTGGCTGTGGCGAGCCCTCGATCAAGTTGGTTTCGTCCTCGATGTTCTCGAGAAGAGCCGCCGTAATAGAGCGGCGGCGGAGCGGGTCTTGCGGAAGTTGCTGCGCAAGCAAGGCGCTCCATGCGTCACGGTGACAGACAACCTTCGAGCCTACGGCGCCGCTCGACGCCGGATCATTCCTGGTATCGAACGTCGCCAGCACAAGCGGCTGAACAATCGCGCCGAAAACTCCCATCAACCGGCGAAGAGAGCGGATCATGAAGCGTTTCAAATCCGCCGGGTAGCAATGGATGCGTGGGCTGAAATCGCTCACTTGCCTATCGAAACTTGACCGCAAAATTTCCGCTGGCGCCCCTTCATTGCGACCAAATTCGGTTAGCTTCACGCTGCCAAAGGTGGAACTCGCTCCTCGCCCGGATTCCTGACCGACGTAATTCAACAGACCTTCGCCCTTCACTGGGCTCATGCTGTGGCTTTCGACGGCGTCATGATGCTCTCTCGTACCGTCCATCCGAACTCGACGCTTCAATGATCGGGCCGCGCCGGCGTCCGCTCTCTGTCGCTATATTTGATGAGCCAATAAAGCACGCCGAGGCTTAAAAGGACGATGCAATAGCCCAGGAGCGTCATGATCCCCGCGCTGGCGTAATCGACGAAGATCAGCTTTCGCGCGACGACGAGGATGGTGATCAGAATGACCGTTCCGACCATGACGGGACCAGTTTTCTTCGAAATCGAGATGTCGACGGAATGACTGAATTCGAGGACAATCAACACCGACAAGATGAGGCCAAATGTATCTTGTAGAGAAGATTTTTCTGCAAAAGCAGGCCCTGTTAGAAAGTCTTCAAACAATTGCATTGCCAGCGCCGCGATCATGTAACCCGCGATCAGGCAAAGCATCAAAAGAACGGCGCCGAGCGCCACAAGTTCAAATTTTTTATATGAGACCAATTCGATCCATTTCGTTCCCCGCCTTTTGGTCGAGTCAGACACAGCGTAAGTCCTTTGAAAAGCGGAATCGGATGCGCAACGGGCGCACGACAGCTGCCATTATCTGATCGACCGGCGACCGTTCCTCGGCACTCAAGCATGACTGGAGAAACGCAACAACTGGCGCGCAACCGGTGAAGAGTCGCGCCGCAAATTCGCATTAACAAACCCGACGCCAATACCTTCCGACTATCGAAACGGTCCAGAAAATCAGGGAGTTCTGGATACTTCCCGGACGACTATTGAATAAATTGCGCGGGCGGGCGAGCAGCCTCTTGAGGAGCGTTCCGACCTCCCATCCTACAAATATCCATCTTTCACTTCGGGAATGGGACCGGATTGTCCGACAGCGTCTGCAGATAGGCGAGGATGTCGGCCCGCTTTTGCTGGTCCGGTACGCCGGGGAAAGTCATTTTCGTGCCAGGGGCGGCCGTCCTCGGGCTCTTGATGAAGGCGAAAATCTTGTCATAGGCCCAATCGCCGCCAGCCGCCTTCAGAGCGTCGGAATAGGCAAATCCTGCGACGGAGGCGACGTGGCGTCCGACGACGCCGTAAAGCGGCGGGCCGACCTTGGCAGGGCCGCCCTTGTCGAAACTATGGCAGGCCTGGCAGGGTTTGATGTCGTTGGCGCCCTTTGCCGGATCGGCCTTGGCGAGCAACTCAGGCAGCGGGTCGTCGGGCGGCGCGGCAGCGGGGGGCGCGGCGGAGGCCCCCTCTTCCGCCGCCGGAAGCTCGTATCCCGCTTTGACCATCTTATGAGGCGAGAAAACTGCGTTGGTGAAAACGCCGAGCGCCATCGTCGCCAACAACGTGCTGAGCACAGCCAAGGCGAGTTTGTTGGAATTTGTCGTTTCCATGCGCGGCGCAGCCCCCAGTCAAGAATTCATTCTGTAAGGACGCTTGTCATAATCCCTCGGGACGGGATTTTAATTACCCGCTTTGCGCAGGACTTGGCAATACGCATTAACACGGCGCTTTGTCCCTTTTTGAGGCTACGAACGGGCGCAGAGGCCTCGAATCGCCAATTCCGAATTCGATCGTAACTATCCCAGCGCGCATTGCTTCGACGCCCATGCCAAGCAAACCTTTGGCCAATCCCCATGGGGACCCGCCTCGATCGATGCACCCATCATCCATGATCTCCATATCACGGTGACCTATGGATTCAGAGGCGACGCAGTGTGCACCTGTAATATTAGAGGAAGCCTGGAGAAATACGGAGCGCCTGGGATTTTCAACACCGATCAGGGCAGTTGGTTCTCTAGGCGCTGCTCCTGCCCGTGACGACCTTGGTGGTCAGCGGCCACTGATTGTCCGGGCGGTTGAAATCGCCAATTGGGGCTGCGCCAATGGAACCGACTAGTTCCAACAAATTCGTCGCGCGCAGCTTGAACAGGTTCTCCGCCTGTCCGCGCGCGCAATACAAACTGTCGCGGATCGATTCAGGCGAGCCGTATTCGAGACCGGTTTCGAAGCCGAGTGTCGTGGCTTCGACGCGCGCGACGGCACGCCGCTCGCGCTCGTCGTAGTGGGCATTGCGACAATGAGAGTTGCTGTGGCCATACGCGACATCGCATGTGTTGTCGATGTCGGGAATGACATTCCCAGGTCCTCGATCGTGAGACGCCATCCAATGATCGACGAGTAGTACGTCGGTCCGGCGGATGGTGGGCGTTCGCGCTTTGCGCGGGACTTGGCAACACGCGCTTACGTGCCCATCCTCTTCAGTAACTCGACGAAAGCGATCGCAGCGACAGTCGCTAGCAGGTAGCGCATCACGGGGTCATTGCTATTTCGGTCGGGATATTGTCGCGGCTTTACAATTTGCATTGTAATTTGGTGCCCCCACGCGAGCGCAATGACTATAAGAACACCGCATAACAACAACTCGACCAACCATAATATCTTGACTATAATAATTCTAAGAGGAGTACCGTCAAATATTTTAATTATACTTGTTACGTCAGAATTAAAGCGAAATATGACCGTATCTAGCGTTATCAACAGGCCTGCAGCGAGAAACAAGAGAACTAAGAGCAAAGCGAGAGCGACCCATGCTGTCCTAGCTGAGGTTCCAGTTCCAAAGGGTCGCTTCCAAAAATTCCTTTTCTTTTGGGCCATATCCGCTTTCTCCCGACCCCACTCATGCTCGCACTGCTCTCTTCGCACTTTAGACCTCTTCACGAACATGAGGGCTAGGCTCCTGAATCGACAGGAAGACTGCAAGTCAATATAATTCCGCTAGGACGACGAGGATCGTTCGACGCGTTTGCGCGGTCGACTATCGTCTCACTGCGGGAGGATCAAATGTTGACTTTTAATAGCGCACTGACGAGCGCGGTGCCAGGCAGCACACTTGCGACGCCGATTGTGGCCGCTGTAGGGGCGTTGTTGCTTAACAAGGCCCTAGCTGACAGTAGTTCCACTTCAACTGGAGCGCCTGCGACGTCCGCCCCGGCCGCACCAGCATCGCGGGGTGGCGGACTCCTCGGCGGACTGCGCGAACTTATCCAGAAGTTTCAGAACGGAGGGGAGGCGGAGACCGTCAATTCATGGATTGGACAAGGTCAGAATACGCCTATTCAGACGGGGCAGCTTCGTTCGGTACTTGGGCGACAGACGATCAGCGATCTGATGCGCCACTCCGGTCTGACCGAGCAAGAGCTGCTTACACAGTTAGCCAAAGTCCTACCAAACATAGTGGACAACCTTACGCCAGATGGGCGCTTGCCGACGTCGGCGGAGATTGTGGGTTGAAGGCTTGCCATTTCAGCGCAAGGTCGCGGAATGTGTTGGGCAAGCCGAAACGCCAAATGTTCGGCGGGGCTCGCCGCCACCGTGATGGGCCGCGTTTTCAAAGCGAATGATCGTCTCACGGCTTTTCGTTCAAAGGGTTCAATGACTGAAGATATGTTCCTCTTTGAGGTGGAATTGAATTTTACCGACGCCCCGATAGCACACTCGCAGCCGCATGCTCTTGCAATCGATGCGCACGGGCGGATGAACTGACAGAAAGGTACATGGGAAACAGACGCTCCCAGGTGGAAGCGGCCGTTCGCGCATTTAGACCTCCCTTGTCATAAGTTCCCGCTTCGCACCTGTCGTTTCGCAAACGACTATTCGCCCGCCGGCGAATGCACGGCCGCTTTAGACCGGTCGACCAACACCAATATCACGACCGCCATGACTCCAGACAGGAGCGAAGCGATCAGGACGCCAAGACGCACCTGCACCATGATGCTTTCGTCATCGAAGGCGAGCGTCCCGATAAACAGACTCATTGTGAATCCGATGCCGGTCAGGACGGTGGCGCCGTAAAACTGTGCGAGCGTGGTACGGCCGGGCATTTCGGCCGCGCCCATCATGATCGCGCCGAGCGAAAAAAGGAAAACGCCCAGCTGCTTTCCGAAGAAGAGACCTGCGATAATCCCCAGCGGGATGGAACCGGTCAAGCTCGACATCGAAAGGCCCTGAAGTGGAATATTCGCATTGGCGAGGGCGAAGGCCGGCACGATCGCATAAGTCACCCAGGGCTTGAGCGCATGCTCGGTGTGCTCAAGAAGGCTTTCGCCGTCATGCCGTGTCATTGGAATGGCGAACCCGACGGCGACTCCCGCGAGCGTCGCATGCACCCCCGATTTTAGCACGCTGACCCACGTGATTAACCCGAGAATGACGTAGGCCGCGGGAGACCGCACATCACACCGATTTAATATGACAAGACCGAGAACGCCCGATGCGGCAAAGGCAAGTGCGATCAGTGAGAGATTGTCGGTATAGAAAACTGCGATCACGATGATCGCCATGAGATCATCAATGATCGCAAGCGCCAATAGGAAGGTCTTGAGCGCAGGGGGAATCGCGCGGCCGAGAAGAGCGCAGAGCCCGAGCACGAAAGCAATGTCCGTGGCGCATGGAATGGCCCAGCCGTTCAGCGCCGGACCGTGACTCCAATTGATGCATGCGTAGATGACCGCCGGCACGACAAAGCCGCCGAATGCGGCAATTGCCGGCAGAGTAGCGCCCCTTCGGCTCGCAAGCTCGCCCTCGACCACCTCGCGTTTTATTTCAAGGGCCATGAGAAGGAAAAAGACGGCCATCAGGCCGTCATTGATCCAGTGTTCAAGTGTTTTTGAGAGCGCGAGCGAGCCAATTCGAATTTCGCCTGTCGCCTGCAGCAGCGCCTCATATTGCGATGCAAGCGGAGAATTGGCGAGGATCAGCGCGGCGAGGGCGGCGACGCCGAGCGCAACGCCGCCGTACAGGTCGGTCTTGCTGTCGTGATTTGCCATGACTACGCTCGGGGCTTGCGACGCGGGTTGGCCAATCTATTGCGCGAGAACATTATATGCATGAGAGCGGTCACTCTTGGCAAGCGGCGCGGTTTGAGCAAGAATGCGGAGATGCTGCCTCCCTTGCTTGCGCGTGGCCTGTAAGCGCGACTGGTTGCCGCGCTCATTACGCCGGCGCCGTGCCTGTTGCGCGCAATTTATCGGGCTCTCGCCGCAAGCCGTCACGTAATGGAGTCCGGAGTCCGTCGAACTGGCGGGCGCTTGCCTCTAGTCGCCCCAGATGGAGCCGACAATGAGTCGACCACTTTCGCGGTTCGTGATCTGCGCGATGCTTGTTTTCGGTTTGCAAGGCTGCAGCGAGAGGAAGCAGGAAGCCGCCGAACAACCCGTCCGCGGACTGCGCGCCTACAAGGTCGCCGCGAAGACCGAGAGTCGTGTTCGCCGTTTTCCCACCGTGCTGCAGCCGGCGGACGTCAGCAGCCTTTCATTCGAAATCGCCGGGCAGTTAAAGGCCGTTTCCCTCACCGTCGGCCAAAAAATACAATTGGGGGACGTCCTCGCGGAAATCGACCCACGGTCGCTGCAGACGCAGGTCGAACAGGCGGGCGCCGGCGTGCAGCAGGCGCAAGCGCAGCTTGATAACGCGCAGGCCGATTTCCAGCGCAAGGAAGAACTGCTGAAGAAGGGGATCACGACGCAAGCCCTCTTCGATCAATCAAAGTCCGCTCTGCTCAGCTCCAGGGCCCAACTCGACCAGGCGCAGCGCCAGCTCGAATTGGCAAATCATAATCTTGCCCGAAGCAGCATTGTGGCTCCCTTCTCCGGCGCCATCGCCCGCGTCGAGGTCAAGTCGTTTGCCCAGGTCGCGGCCGGACAACCAATCGTCACGCTCTACAGCGACGACCGCTTCGAGATGTCCTTCTTGGCGCCGTCGCCGACTTTCCAAAGCCTCACGGTCGGACAGGTTGTCGATGTCAAGGTCGCCGACATGCCCGATGTTTCACTCAAGGGCGAGATCAGGGAGCTCGGGTCTAAAGCCGAGCAGGTATCGGCCTTTCCTGTCGTCGTGCGGCTCGACAACAATGTTCCCGGTTTGAACGCCGGCATGTCGGTCGAAGTCACAGTCGAGGAACCGTTGATCGGTGGGCAAAGCGGCTTTTTGGCGCCGCTCAGCGTCCTTGCGCCTCAGGGCGCCAAGGAGCTGCAAGGCGCCGCCACTGTATTTCTGTATGATAGTGGAAGCTCGACGGTCAGGAGCCACAGCATCACTCTCGGCGGCGTTCGTGACAATCGTCTGGTTGTCACCGAGGGTCTTAGTGAAGGCGATATTGTCGCGTCGGCGGGCGTGTCCTACCTGGTCGACGGACAAAGAGTGAAGCTTCTTCCCTTTCAAGAGGAGGCGCTGTGAATCTCTTCACGCGATTCGGTCTCGCGAGATCCCGATTCACCATCGCAGCTATGATCAGTCTGGTGCTCGCCGGGATTGTTCTTTATCCGAATTTCCCGAAGCGCGAAGACCCGGTCATCGTCATCCGCACGGCGGTGGTGTCGGCGCTTTTTCTGGGCATGGCGCCAGAGCGCATGGAAAACCTCGTTGCCGTCCCGATCGAGCGCAAAATCCGGGAGCTTGCCGAAGTCAAGGACATCCGGACGCTCGCCAGCGAAGGCTCTCTTACAATCTACGTCGACTTGAAAGACGAGATCAGCAACGTCAATGCGACATGGCAGCGGCTTCGCGACAAGATGGGAGACGTCAAGACCGAGCTGCCCAACGGCGTCATTGGGCCCTTCGTCAACAGCGACTTTGGCGACGTTGCGATCGCGGCCATTGCGATAACGGGCGAGGGATTTTCAGAACGGGAGATGAAGGATGTCGCCGATGACTTCCGGAAGAAACTTTATAAGCTGACCGGAATCTCCAAGGTTGAACTGCTCGGCGTCCAGGACGAACGGGTTTGGCTGGAGCTCGACACGCGGAAGCTTGCGGCTGTCGGAGTTCAGGTGAACGCCCTGATCAAGGACCTCCAGGGACAAAACGTCGTGCTACCCTCCGGAAACATCAATGTAGACGGCACGCGCCTGTTGCTGGAGACCTCTGGGGATTTTCCGAGCGTGCGCGCGATAGAAACGATGCTGACGCGCGTCGGATCCACCGACAGCCTGGTGAGGCTCGCCGATCTGGTGACCGTTCGCCGCGGCAACGTCTCTCCCAAGATCAAGCCGATCTATTTCAACGGGCGCCCCGCTGTCGTCCTCAGCGTCGTCATGCAGCCAGACCAGGACGTCACACAGCTCGGCCGAAAACTTCGCATAGCTGCGCGCGAATATCAAGAACGGCTTCCGATAGGGTACGCGATCGATTTCGCGACGTATCAGGCCGATCAGGTCCGTGCTTCCGTCAACTCTGCGCTGTCGAATGTGGCGCAGACCTTCATCGTCGTTGCCGCGCTTGTTGTGCTCTTCCTCGGGCTGCGAGCTGGAATGGTTGCAGCGATGATCGTTCCGTTCGCCGTCATGTTTTCGCTCATCGGCATGCGCACGCTCGGGATCGCGCTCGAGCAGGTATCGATCGCCGCCATCATCATCGCACTCGGGCTGCTGGTCGACAACGGCGTGGTGATCGTCGAGGATATCGTCAGCCGGATCGGTCGGGGCATGCGGGCTCAAGAAGCTGGTCTTGCGTCAGGCGAACAGTACGCACTTCCGCTCCTGATCTCCTCCATAACCACGATTGCGGCCTTTTTGCCCCTGTTTCTTTTGTCGGGATCATCGGGCGAATATGCGTTCTCGCTGGCTGCAGTTGTCGCCTTGACCCTGGGCGGCTCGTGGATTGCAGCGCTCTATATCCTTCCAGCGCTCACTGTTTGGCTCATCGGCGGCGGGAATGCTTCAAAGACTCAAGATGGTTCTGCTTCACGTATGCAGCGGCTCTACGCCTCCGCGCTGCGCTCCGCTCTCCGCTTATCCCCCATCGTGTTGGCCGTGTGCATCATGCTGGTCGTGTTGGCGCTGACGCAGTTCGGTCGTTTGCCCAAGCAGATGTTCCCGCTGAGCGAACGCAACCAGTTCCTCATCTATTTGAACATGCCGGATGGGACCGACATCTCGCACACCGAAGCCCGAGCGCTCGAGATCTCCAAATGGCTTGGGGACCCAGCAGTCAATCCAGAGGTCGCGAGCCATATCCTCTATGTCGGCGATGGCGGACCCAGGTTCTACCTGACGCTGACCCCGGTTGCGCCGGATCCCGCATCGGCCTTCTTCCTGATCAATACGAAAGACTATGAGGGCGCGGTGCGGGCTGCCGATCGCGCCTGGAATTATCTTTACGCCAATCACCCGGAGGCGCGTTTCAAGATCAAGCGGCTCGCGATGGGGTCGGTGGAATCGGGCATCGTCGACGTCGAAATCTCAGGCCCCGATGCGGACCGTCTCCTTACGCTCGGCGAACGGGTGCGATCACTGTTTCAAGCTGCTCCCGGTATCCGCGACAACGATGACGATTGGGGCAACAAGATCGTCAAGGTCGTCATAGAGATCGATCAGGATCGAGCCCGACAGCTCGGAATAACATCGGAAGAGATTACGCAACTCCTGAATACCTATTTTAGCGGCGCCGCGGTCTCGACCTATCGCGAAGGCGACAATCTCATTCCGATCGTGCTCCGGGCGGGGGCGGACACCTCTCAGAGCCTGGAAGGTCTCACAAGCGCCACGTTCGCAAAGAGTGGAGGACTAATCTCCCTTGCGCAGATCGCCAAATTGAAACCAGGTTTCGATTTTGCGCGCATTCGTCGGAAAAATCAGGAGCGAACGATAACTGTCACCGCCCGTAGCACGTCCTTGACCGCCGGCAATTTGCTGGACTCAATCCGGCCCGGCTTGCAGGCGCTAGACCTTGGCGTGGCGTATCATCTCAGCATCGGTGGCGAGCTCCAGAAAAGCGCGGAGACCAACCAGAAACTCGTCGCCGGATTTCCGATCGCCCTGGGCGTCATGGTGCTTGCGATCATTCTGCAATTCAACTCGTTCCGCCGCACTCTTCTAACGTTCTTGAGCATACCGTTGATCCTGATAGGGATTCCCTTCGGCTTGTTGGCGACCGGGCAACCGCTCTCGTTTTTCGGCACGCTCGGCATCATTAGTCTTTCCGGGATCATCATCAACAATGCCATTGTGCTGATCGACCAGATCGATATCGAGCGCGCCAAGCTAGATTTGCGAGAGGCGATCGTTGCAGCGTCGGAGAAGCGCCTACGTCCGATCCTGTTGACATCGGCAACGACAGTTCTTGGACTGGCTCCCATGGCGGTCGGGGGCGGCGCGTTGTGGCAGCCGATGGCGGTTCTCATGATGTCGGGGCTTGCTGTCGCTTCGCTGTTGACTTTGTTCTTCGTTCCGACTGGCTATTTCCTGCTCTTCCGGTTTGACAAGGCGCGCTAGCTAGTCGGAAAGTATCTGACTGGATAATCCTTCGAGATGACGAGCCTCCCGTAAGCTATAACCGCCACCGCTTTCCCTCCCAGATCATCGCCCATTCTGTATGGCTGTATTTTCGAATTCCGCTGGCCTTCGTCTGGTCGAGGAAATGTTGCTTGAACGCGGAACCCTCGTTTCCTATGAAACCGTCCGTCGTGGGCGATGAAGTTTGGCGCTGATTACTGCCACCGGAGCGATGGCGAGCATCTATGGCAACTCGAAAGATGAGGTATTCTATTTCGCCTTCCACAAGGATGCTGATGGTTCGACTTCGGTTGGGACGTCGAACTGATACACCATGGACTTCGCCAAAGGACAATTCCCGCCGGTGAACGCATTCTGGTCTGTGACGCTGTATGATGCAAAGACGAAGCTGCTCAACGCTAACACGATCAATCGCTACCTGATCAATTCGTCGATGCTGCCCAACCTGAACCTCGACTGCGACGGCGGATTGACGATCTGCATTCAGAAGGATTCGCCCGGCAAGGACAAGGAACCCAACTGGCGCCGGCGCCCGATGATGCATTCTTTTTGCAGTTCCGTTGGTTGGCCTCAATCGGCGATCCTTTAAGGCAAAAGGGCTCCGCACGAGCCTCCTCGCAGGACCTAAGGGCCGGCTGCGTAGCACATGCCGGCAGTCGCATCGACGAACTCCTTCCGTTCGCTTACATCGATCACGCCGACCAAGACGCGGCCTGAGAACAGCGCTCACTCTGGTCTTTCGTCTTTGCGAGGGAGGAATGATGCCGTGGAGAAGGTCGCCATCGACCTTGCGCGATTGCCCCAGATTGAAGTCCGACGGAGTGTCGACGTGCGACACTGCGCGCGCGGCAGACTGCCGTTGCGCCATCGACCGAGCCGCAGGCGTTGCGCCGTTGCGAAGCGGGCGGTTTAGTTTGGCCGATCGCCGCCCGGTTGACCGACCCGGCGCTGGAGCAGCGACCCTTCGCGGTCCAGATCGCTTTTGTTCAGCTTGCTATTCAATTACTGCCTCCGTTTGGAGGGGCCGGAAATCAGAACGCTCCAAGGCCGTTCGGCCAACAGCCCTACGACCGCAAGCTGCGCAGGAGCGATGCCCTTGCGCTCCACGATCGCAATTATTGCACCAACAAGCGACAGTTTCTTGTCCCTGGGGTGGCCCATGAAGCGCGGGCTAGTGTTGCGAAAGTCGGAAACGTCGTATTGGCTTTCGAGGCTCCGATCCACGAACCCGCGGCCGAGTATAGCCCACGAAGCAAGGTCTGAGCCCAACCCGATCGTGTTTTATTAAGAAACGGGATATCCTTGTCATGCGTGAAGCGTTCCGTCGAGCGCGCGCCGGAGACCGAGTTCGGCCCGTCAAACGAGATAGCTAACAACGCCCGTCTCTAGATCGTAAATTGCGGCGACGATCTTCAACTTGCCCTGTTCGGCTTGAGCGGCAATGAGCGTGCTCGCCGCGGTTAGGCGTGCTGCCGTCCTTCGCGCGCTCTGCCTGGCAGTATTATTAACGAAGTCGCCTGGTTCGTCTCGCGCTGCAAGCGCGGCAGGTACGATCGGTTCGATCATCGAGCCGATCGCGCCGGGATAGGTAGCGTTCTTTTTGACTACGTCGCAAGCCGCCTTTACCGCGCCGCAACTCGTATGGCCAAGGACCACGATGAGAGGCGAACCGAGCACCGCCGCCCCGTATTCGACGGTGCCGAGCGTCGCGTTATCGACGAGGTTGCCGGCGTTTCTTGCAACGAACAGTTCGCCGACCCCGCGGCCACCGAATATCAACTCGGGCGGGACACGACTATCGGCGCAGCTTATGACCGTCGCCCAGGGGGCCTGGTGAGCCGCCACTGCGCTTCTCTGGGCGGCCAGGTCGACCGAGCATAACTCAGGATGGCTAACATAGCGTTCGTTGCCGGATTTCAGCGCGGCGAGCGCCTCATCGGGCGAAAGCGCCGCCGCCGGCCCCTCGGCCGCGCCTGCCGATCCAAACGATCCGCCGAGGCTGACCCCTGCTAGCCCCGCAGCTGCGAGCCATAAGAACTCTCTACGCCTCAAACCGTCAGTCCTGCAATTCCTGCACATCTTTCATCCCCATTTACGCCGTTCTATTGGACCGAACATAGCAGCACCGTAACAAAATTCGCGACAGCGCTCGGCTCGTCGCAAGTTATCGCGAACCGGGCCCCTCAAGCCAGTGAGGCGGGAGAAGAACTGCCGGCCGACGGCATTAGAACGGGTCGGCCGCACAGGGGATGCTCTCAGGTCGGCCCCGACTGTTCCCAGGATCCATCGTTTGCCATAGCTAACTCCACAGCGAATTCAATTCAGCAAGGCGCGACAGAACGAATGATGTTGCGCGACTGCTCGCCGCGCTCGACTTCACGGCGGCTTTTCAAACATAATAATAGCTCAATCGTTCCCTATCGGATTGGCGGAGCGTATTGGATGCCGCCCAGGCTCCAGAGCTGGTTCAGCCCGCGCGGTATGCCTAGTTTCGATTTCGAGCCGACGTTGCGCTCATAGGCTTCGCCGTAGTTTCCGACCGATTTGATGATCTGAACCGCCCAGTCGGGGCTCAGACCGAGTTGCTCGCCGAATTTGCCCTCCGCGCCGACAAGCCGCATGACTTCCGGCTTCTTGGACTTCAGGGCTTCGTCGATTGTCTTCGAACTCACGCCGAGCTCTTCGGCGTCGATCATCGCGAAATGAATCCACTTGACCACGTCGATCCATTGCGGGTCGTCGTCGCGCACCGCGGGACCGAGCGGTTCTTTGGAGATTACATCGGGCAGGATCGTATGGTCGCCGGCTTTGGCGAGCTGCAGACGCTGCGCGTAGAGCTGCGAAACATCGCTGGTCAGCACGCTGCATCGCCCTTCGGCATAGTTCTTCAACGCCTCGGCCGGCGAGGAGGCGGGAACCAGTTCATATTTCAAGTTATTGTTCTTGAAGAAATCGCCAAGATTGTCAGCGTTGGTCGTGTCGCTCTGGACGCAGACCTTGGCGCCACCAAGCTCCAACGCCGAGGCGATCTCGGGACTCTTATGGACCAGAAAGCCTTGTCCGTCGTAATAATTCACGCCAACAAAACTCAATTTAAGTTCGGTTTCGCGCGACATGGTCCATGTCGAGTTTCTCGCAAGCACATCGATCTTGTTCGCCTGCAGGGCGCCGAAGCGTTCCGCTGACGATAGCGGCACGAAGACAACCTTGGCGGGATCGTTGAACACCGCCGCGGCGATTGCGCGGCAGAGGTCGACATCGAGGCCCGTCCATTGTCCTTTGTCGTCGGCGATCGAAAATCCGGCGAGGCCCTGGCTCACACCGCAATTCAACGACCCGCGATCTTTGACAGCCTTCAGAGTCTGCGCGAAGCCGGTTGCCGGCGCGGCCACCATGAAAGCGAACGACGCGGACGCCGAGAGTCCAAGCAATACTTTTCGACTCACTAACATCGGCTTCCCCTCTCGCAAAACGACTCGCACCCACTGCCCCGGAACGCGCTCGCACACCATCTCCGACGTTCAAGACACCGCGGGGGCCTGCCGCACGATGACTTTCGTGCCGATGGGAACCCGGTTGTAGAGGTCGATCACATCGGGATTCACGAGCCGAAAGCATCCTGACGATACGGCGGTGCCGATCGTATCGGGCTGGTTCGTCCCATGGATCCGATAGACCGTGGCGCCGAGATACATGGCGCGGGCGCCGAGCGGATTGCCGGGGCCGCCCGCCATGAATCGCGGGAGGTAAGGCTGACGCTCGATCATTTCTGGCGGCGGACGCCAATCGGGCCATTCCTGCTTGCGGGCGATTTTCAACAGGCCGCCCCATTGGAAGCCGTCGCGACCGACGCCGATACCGTAGCGAATGGCGCGGTCGTTGCTTTGCACGACGTAAAGGAACCGTTCACTCGTCTGGATGATGATCGTGCCCGGCGCCTCTGTGCTGCGAAAGAACACGAACTGGCGTTGAAATTTCGGATCGAGCTGTTCCTGCTCGGGCGTCGGCACATAACCCGGCTGGTCCATTACGCCAGGCTCGTCGCCGCCAGGCGCGACGGAATCATCGGCGCGCGCCGAACTCCACGGCAGCGTCGCGGATGCGGCTGTCAGCAACGAGGCGAGAACACAGGCGAGAAAAGCGGCTTTCGCCTTGATCACTCTCATCGATCTTTCTCCCTGAACCCGAGGCCGATATTTCGCGCAAGCCGCGAGGCTTCCGATGCTGGCGATCTCGTCATTTCGTCTTGCAGCGCGCATAGACCATCGTGCCGTAGCGGTTAGCGGTGTCAGGGTCCATCCAGCTCATGACCAGCACGCCCTTGTCGAAGGACATGATTTCGAGATCCTGCGCGACTCCTGGCGGCCCGGCCGGACCGAGGAAATTCCTGCCTTCCGCCGGCTTGACGAACATTTCCTGCGGCTCGGTCTGGTCGGCCACATGCATCATCACGCCGCCGGACTGTCCTTTGCCGATGACAAAGGGTTTGTTGCATTGGCCGCGCGCAGCGGTTTCGGTCCGGGCCCGGTCTGCTTCGTTGTGATAGGAGGCGAGCCCCCACTTGCCGATGAGGGAATCGGCGGCGATCGAAGGCGCGGCCGGCGCGCTCGTCGGGGCGACGGGGGCCGCAGGCTCGCCGGCGCAACCGGTGAGAAACGCACCGACACCGAGGACCAAGATCGACCCGGTCAGAAACTTGCCAAGGCTCCGTCGCATATCCGGAAATCTCTGCATCGGTAGAGGGACGAATCCAGCATATTCCCTATCCATTGCAAGCTCAAATTCTTCTTTGCAGTGACTGAACATGACACTCTCTCAGGACGGACGAAAAAGTCGTGATCGTTTGCTAAGACCCGTTAGTCTCGATTCAAAAATGAAAGCTCGCCGCAACCATGACGCCCCCCAATCTCTAGCTTCTTTACAACCGCGCTCCCGCTTCGAAAGGGAGATATCTGTAGCCGGTCGAATAGTCGGCCGACGCCGTGCGATAGCCCAAGCCGGCGAACGCCTGCCACGTTAGGGGCACGTCGCCCGTCCCCACGTCGAAGTAAAACGGCACATAGAGATTGCTGTACGGGATCGCGAACCGACCAGTCACACCGCCGTTCGCATCCCAATTATAGACGCTCACGCCCAGAGAGCCGGTTCGAGCCAGCGCGACAGTACCGTTAGGCGGTAGGATTGCGGCGTCGAAAGTATAATTGGTGGTGACGTTGATTGCGAGAAGCCGCGTCCTGGCGATCGCGTCGACATTGCCCCATGCGTCCGCCGCAAGGGTGTAACCACTCGCCAGCGTCCAGAGAGTGGTTCCGATGCCGGTACTGGCGCTCGCCTGCAGGTGGGTGGGAACATCGATCCGGCCCGACGGCTCCAGTCTCACCGATGACAAATGCGCAGCGCTTTGGCTCGCGCCAAGGTTTAAATACATGAGATCGGTCAGAATAGAGGAACGATCGTATCTCGCCTCGCCCGCGAGCACCGCCCCGAAACGGATGTCATGGAAGTAATCGACGAACGGAACAAAAACATCGGTTGTCGCGCCGCCGCCGCCTGGGGTCGGCGCATTGATTTTGGCGCTGACGCTGGGCGCCCAGACAGATTGGGAAAATGAAAGGGACCAGCAGGGGATAAGAGCCGAAGTGGCGACAAAGGGAGGCGTGACAGAGTTGGCGGGCGGCCCCGGCGGCGTTGATCCAGCAGCCGCCGGCGAACTTGATTGAAAAGGCGTCTGTGTTTCCTCGCCATGCGCAGCGCTGGCCGCAAAAGCGGCAAAACACACGAACCCCACTGCCGCCGTCAGTCTACGAGTTGGGAAATGCATAAAAATTTCGCCTCTTTGGATGCACGGACTTTGGGGCGACGGCATTCGTCGACCCCCCGCAGCGGTGACCTTTCTCGTTTCCTTAACGCACCCCGTTGACTACTGGCCTGCAACGATCCTGACTGGCGCCCCAAGCACGCTGAGTGGCGATGAAATGACGTCGCCCAGACCACTTCCCGTCGCGGGTTGGCCCTGGAATTCGGTGGGGGAACTTGCGGCGATGCCCCTCCCGAGGACTACCTCGAGCTCAGGCGCCACCGTCGCTAGTTGCGCAAATTTAGAATGATTGGAGGAATCTGTGGCTGACACGTCCGTGAGATCGATCACAGTCGCGCCCAGGGCCGCTAACTCAGCCGTGTTGTTCTCCGCGCCGAGGCGCGTTTCGCCGCCGGCGAGAAATTTCGACAGCATCAGCGCCTTATCGTCCCTCGAAAGGATGACGTAGAATGGTTTTCGCGGTTTCCCGAAGCGACGCAACTGAGATTTGAAGACGTCCATGTCGATGTCGGGCGCCGCTAGGAAGATATATCCAACTTTGTCCGCGTTCCGCAGATCGCCCGAGATCTTGATCTGCCGAAGGGCCTCGACCGTCACCCAATTGCCCATAGAGTGCGCGAGGATGTTTACCTGGTCTGCATCGCTTGCGAGGACGAGGCGGAGAGTGTGCTCGAGATCATCGCGGGCGGCTGTCGCACTATTGGTGTCATAAACATAGTCCGTTAGCCTCCCGCGCGACGCCCAGGTGAACAGCACCGGCACCGCGATGGCCTTCGCGTCATGATGGACCTGCGCGAAACGATAGAGGCCCTCCGCGAACAGCGTATTGTAGCCATGGATAAACACCAGCACCCTACGGCTACCGCGTGGGCGCATTACGAGTTGAGCATTGAGGTCGCGAATGAATTCCTTATCGCTGTCGAGGTACGACGCCTCGCGCACGACGAAATCCTTGTTCGGATCGCCGGGCGGCGCTGATGGCCATTCGACGTTGCCTGGAACATGCGACGGCGGAATCGAGAGTTTGATTCTGGCGAAGTCCAGAGAACTAGCTCTTTCACCGTTGAAAAGCGTGCCTGGTCGCGCATCCCGCTGGCGCGTTGTAGCAACAAGAAAAGTCTGGTCGCTGGCTCCTGTCGTGCTGCCGGGGACAGCGCTCAGAAAGCCGGCATCGGGTCTCGAAGCGCACGCCGCCAAAGACACACAGATAGAGAACGCGACGAATAAAACCGCTTCTCGTCTCGTGGGAAGCGACGATGGAAAACACGTCGGGAGTTTTCTAGCATTCGCCATATTCGTCCCCCGTTTTGAGCCTTTACTAGAGGGCATATTCTACGGCTCCGCGCAATACTCTAAGTGCAGATGATGAAATGAGAACGTCCGGCGTCAAATCTCACAAAATCAGACTAGAGCGCAAAATTCTTAAGCAAGGCACGGGCCGCTTTCCATATGCTGTGAAGGTCCTTCACCGGACGAGTGGCGGACTACTCTCTCCTTCACTATTCCCGAGAATTTGGTACGCCAACCCGAATAAGCTCAGAGAAGTTCGACAGACTGTCCGCCTCAGCCGCTCGTCTGTCGATGTGCGCGAGCGCCTTCAGCTCTGACAAAGGCAGCCGCATATCCAGCGCGCCCCGCGCATAGGCGTAGTCCGGCAGATATCCATTGACAATAAGGCGCCAATCAAGGGGCAAAGCGTCCCCAACGACGCGCATCATCTCTACGATTGTCGTCGTGCAGTTCGTCGTAATCGAGTTATAGAACCTTGGGGCGTCTGCGAGCGCGTTTGAATCCGCCACGTATTCAAGAAGGAGGGGACGGATCCTCTCGGGCGACACCCTGAGGCGATAGAGTTGGACGTCTTCGTGTCGGACGTTCGATCGGACGCGGATGACGTCGCGTTCATCTGCCGCGATAATCACCAGCGGGTTACTCTTGAAGAGATCGGCGATAGGCGAAAACTCGCCGCCTTTGCGGCGACGCACCTCGATCGAGAACGCGAGAAACTCTCCGCCGTCAAACCCGAAGCTAAGAATCGTATGGGCCATCTCGGGGCCGGCCCAATAGGACAGAAACAAATCGAGGGTTCGCAGTTTCGCGAGATCATACGATCGCGAACTCCATCGCTCCGAGAAGTCCGCATTAGTGTGCCATTCAAAGTCGCGAATGTTCGTCAAGGTCAGAATTTCGCCGTCAAGACGCCCGGTTACTTGCCGCGCAACGTCGGGCGCCCAATCGGCGGTCCTTTCAGGCAGTATGCCGTTCCACCAGAGGAGAATTGCGCCAAACGGCGCGATGAAGAAAGCTAGCGCCAGTAGCCGCAAGCGGCCAAAAAGAGAAACAAGCGTCGAAAGGCCGACGACGACAAAAACGCCCGCGGCGAGCCCCTTTGTGACCGATCCTGTCGGCAGGCGGTACCATAAGGCCAGAGAGGCCCAGGCAGTCGCCGCCGCGATTGCGACCGCAACAATAACCCCAGAAATTATCAATCCGATTCGGCGCATTGGTCTCCCCCGGCAGACCTATTTAGCGAGTTCGGTAGGATCATTGCGGCCTTCAGCGAAGCCCCCCGCCCGTAGGCTCGCCTCCCGTAACCAAGCGAAGTGACCGAGAGGAAAGTTGCTACCGCATGACCGCCTTTGTTTCCGCGCCAGCAGGTGAAATCGAGAGCGCGCCGACTCAATGACCGCTAGTCCCATCGACGTTGACCCCACATCCACTGATCCGGAGCCTCGCGGATCATAGATTCAAATGTGGATTGGATACTCGTCGTCGCGGCCAGTATATCGGCGCTGCGATCGCCGGTTCGTGGAACCTCGATTTGCTCCACACTGATCGAAAATCGAACCGCGCCCAGGCGCTTTACCCGGCATACATAGAGCGGCGTGTTAAGAGCGTGGGCGGCCAGTGCGGGAAACGACGTCGAGTTGACGGGCCGTCCAAAAAAGGTAGTCGCTAATCCTCGAGCGTCTCGCTGATCAGCCAGGAAGGCAATGCACCCCCCTTCCCTTGCGTAGCGCAGTAGCGACCGCGCAGCCTTGGGAGACTTCTCGATGAGACCACCGGGATAAAGCGGCGTTCGTACCGCATTGACGAAGCGGCCGACGAGGGGATTGGACATCCTTTGATACAAACCCGCCGGACTCCAGCCGATGCGTATGGCCGCTTGCGAAAGAATCTCCCAGTTGCCCATATGAAGGCTGCAGACGACGCTGCCTCCGACGCGACTTTTCAATAATCTGAACGATTCCGGCTCCTCCAATTGGATCCGGTCGCTCTTGATAATGCGGTCGATCTGAAAGAATTCAGCGAAAGTACGACCCAGATTTTCCCACATTTTTAGAGCGATCAGCTCAATTTCTCTCGCCGTTTTGTCGGGGAAGGCGAGTGCTAGATTGTCCAACGCCCGACGATGTCGATGGAAGCGGGGAGCGACCAGACGCCAAACGGCGCCTGACCATTGAGAAGCGATTTCAAGCGGAAGGCTTCGAATAACAACGGCGACCATGAGAAACGCCACGTACTGAAATCTGTGTCGGTGCTCCTGCGAAAAGAAAGGCCTACGCATCGGTTCGGTTGCCATGGGCGATCACGCCTAGCGCTCCACGATCTCTCGCAAATCCAGCACTTCTCCGCATCACACCCCCCCCAGCCTAACGCTGAACCTTGGCCGCGCGCTCATTCTCTGTCAGCCGAGCATTTCCCCCACTTGAATGAAGAAGGCCATATATTCCTTCCTGCCGGCTTCGGTTACGCCCCCAGCCGCGAGCGCCTGCGCGAAATCTTTCTCAAATACGAGGCCCTCTTCACCTGACGATTGCCGCACAATCGGGTTCGCTGCGCCGTCCGAGAGCGACGTCTCGCGCATGAGTCCGAGGACGACTAGGTCCGAGCGGAAATGCTCCCGGCCGAATAGCACCTCCGCTTCGACCTTCGTACCGCACATGATCGCGATGGGTTGACCCGCAATCTCTAAGGCATGGATTTTACCCTTCCCGTTTTAGCGGCTCTGCTGCAAGCGCCTCGCCGATACGACGCTGCGATCCGCGGCGGCCGGGCGGACATTTGGCGATTGCGTCCGACACTGATCGCGGGCATTTCCCTGCGCCTCGGTTCGCATTGACGGTATGTGAAATTGTGTCTAGTCGAGCGAACGATCCTCCATGGTCGTCGAAGGGCAACGCACCATAACCCTGTCTTGCCAGACACCACGCAGTACGGTCACTACGCCGCGTTTACTGTCAGCGGACTCCATGAGGCTACTCAGCGAGCGCAATGCTTACTTCTATTGCCGTCGCTCTTGGTTTTTGGACGCCACCACCTTCTTTCCGAGCACGAAGCCGGAGCGGCGGAAGTGGCGTCCATTCACGAGTGGTTGAAGCGTGAAGGCATCGTCCGTCTCCAGTTGACGAACTCTCATCAACTGCAGGCTCCTTGTTCCTTGTAGGAGCAGGCCACAGCGATCAACCCGCTGCGGATACCTAATGGTATCAATGCCTGTAACCGTTGCACCAGATATTGCTAGAAGTTGATCAGACCATGCTTATGGACATGAGTCACATGAACCAACGGCTGCACTTCTTCTGTGACATGGTGGACCAGATATCGATGGTCAACGTAGCCAACATGCCCCGCCCAGGTCACGTAGCACCAAGTTTGTCCGCAACTATGGATGTCGATCGGTGCTCCCGATGGAATGATGGTCTTGATCTCATGATGAGTCGCAGGTCCCCCTCGAAGGTTTAGGTTCGAGGTCGTATGTGTCACGGCCGCTGTTGCTGGCAAAGCAGCAAAGAGTAACCCCACTAGGGCGCCTGCTAGAACGGAGCCACGAAACTGCATCGGTGTTTCCCCCCTGCTGTTAGCCTGACATTCGTTTATTTCCCGAGGCAATCGAAATCTCGCTCATTATCGTGTTTCGCACAAGGGGACCGTTAAATTATCCGAAGGCAGCGGGTTGTTAAGGGGTTTCGCGGGCTAAGGCGCTCTCTTGGTGGAGTGCGTCGATGTCGGTGAT
>Ga0207025_1026_pt1 | contig 25165 bp, 19 predicted proteins | sample Alteio_BWMinCont_45_FD_153261 | JGI IMG/M metagenome (GOLD analysis project Ga0207025, IMG submission 153261) | Enriched cells from forest soil in Barre Woods Harvard Forest LTER site, Petersham, Massachusetts, United States -... | ecosystem: Environmental > Terrestrial > Soil > Temperate forest >... | reverse complement strand
GAAAAATGTTCAAACCCCGACTGCGGTTTGCCGTTTGACTACCGTGAAGGCCGACTGATTCGATTCTGCTCAACAGATGCAAAGTCTTCTGCGGAGAACCATTGCGTGGAGCATTTGTGGCTCTGCGGAAATTGCACAGAGCGCTATGTGTTCGCGCATGAATGCCGAGCGGGCATGAAGATCAGGCTCCGTGTAACAGAATCTCAGGAAACGGCGCCTCGTAGTTTGGCCGCAATTGCATAGACCAGTGAGCGCTGCAAACAGGAAAGCACAAGTGGGGGTGCTCAGCCAGCAGTTCGCTTGGGCCTAGGGTCAAATAGCTTTCCTATCCCAAAGATTGGAGCTTCATGTGGGTCAGAATCGAGAAGCAGCAGCGGAGATTACGGAAAAGTCCAAACGGCCTTTCCCCGTGGTACCAACTACAAAGATTCTGGCACTAGGCCGATTCACTTCTCCGCCAACCGCTGAGCAAATCAAGACGATATTTCCAAAGGAGGTGCCAGATACACTTCGTCTTTACCTCTCTGGAAAGATCGACCAATGGTGGGCTCGCCAGGACCAAAAGGGTCCCGTCTTCCTGATGAATGTAACGTCGGTTGAAGAAGCACGCACCATGCTTGAGAAGCTGCCGTTGGGCCAAGCAAAGCTCATGGAGTTCGAATACGTCGAGCTTAGCCCGCTGACGCCGCTTCATTTGCTAATTACAGAAGACCGGGCGAACGCCAACACATAGCTCCTCGTTTCGATTGTGGCGTCCTCGAAGCACGCCATCTTGCTGGCTGCACGGAGGCGCCAAATGGCCTGATCGATGACCTTTAGGATTGAGACAGCGGCGCGAGGGAGAGTCACGGTATTCACCCTTTGTGGCCGAATCGAAAAACACGCGATAGCCGAGTTGAGGAGACTTTTCGAACTCCAAGCGGACTACCACGACATCGTTTTAGATCTGCAAGATGTAAGCGTGATCGATCGCGACGTGATGGGGTTTTTTATCAGTTGTGAAGCGGATGGCGTGAAACTTGAAAACTGCACGCCCTATATTCGCGAATGGATGGAAAGAGAAAAGGGGTGAGTGGCAACGACGTGGCAAGGCAAATCGAAACTCAAAGGAGAGGTACACACAAATGAATACAAACAAAGCAGTAGAAGTTTCTGCACAGACGACGAGGACGAAGTTCGATGGGGTCCTCCTCACCATACACTCGCGTAAGTCCTTCTTCGAGGTTACTCAGGCGATTGAGACGGCCCTGCCGCGCTTCCACATCCCCAAGCTGATGGAATATGTGACGCACGGGAATCGCGCGGGTGTCGAAGCATACGTGGACTTCACTTCCAAGCCCTTCTCAATCTTCTGGGATTTTGAACAGGGTTCCACAATGCGCCTTGCTGGGATTCCCATCGAGTCGAAGTTCTACCTCATCGGAAACGCAGTCATCGCGCGTGGCCTTTTCGAGTACAGCGGAGCCTCCGGTCTGGGCGCTCCCGTGCGCATCTGCGTTTCCCAGCGGGACGGGGAGCAGACGAGGATCGATATGGACGATCAGTTGTCATTTTTCAGCAAATTCCCAGAGATGAAGCCGTCGTCTGTGCCCGCTCTGCTCAACGAAAAGCTGACAAAGTTCTTCCAGGAGATCGCTGCATAGGAAGGCCCGATGGGATCGCTTACGAGGCTTGTTACCGAGAGATTTTCTAAGCTCCCGAGTGTGCTGAACACGAGGGAGAGCCGCCAAAGCGCCCGGCGCGGCGGGGTTGGTCAAGCAGGGGGTCGCGCAGAGTGGCCGGTCAACTGAGGTAAAAGCAGAAAGAGAGGAAACCCATGAAAGATCCAACGAATCATGAAATGAACGCCTGTGGAGGTGACGACGCCTGGCGGCGTGCCAGACGAAAGTTGCTTCAAAGATGGGCAACGTTGACAGGGAAGCTGCATCGCAAAGAATTCTTCCCGAGGTTCGAAATGAAGCTAACTCTACTTTGCCTTTTCGCTGCGCTCACAGCAGGCGCTCAGAGCACAACTGAACACCTGCCTGTAACAGACGCTGAGAAAATTGCCGACGCACTGAGGGCCGCTCCAAACTTCATAACCGACGGCGCGACTATTGTGGATCATCCGGCCAGCAAGGGCGGCGAATTTCGAGTTCTCCGTCAGGGTACGAGTGAATGGACCTGCATGCCGGGGCCACCACCCGGCTCCAAGCATGACGACCCGGGATGTTTCGATAGAGTTTTCTTTCAGTGGATAAAGGATGGCCTGGAAGGCAGGCCGCAGCACATCGATAGACTTGGCGTTTCCTACATGTATATGGGTCAGTGGGTGCCGGGCGCGTCCGGCGGGGAGTTTCATGTCGGACCCCACATTATGGTGCTGACTCCTCATCCAGAAGATCTGCAGGGTTTCACTCGTGGTGGGCGGGACGGCACATACATCATACATTTGCCCGGGCCTGATCAGGCCGATAAATGGTTTTTGGTTATACCACTTCACCAAGCTGATAAGCAATGAGGGTGTGACGCATCTGTCGTCCAGCCAGAATGAATTACTAATGAGAGGTACCGAAGGCGCTGCGCCAGAAACGAACATCGAAGGTTCAGCTGCGAACGAGGGCAAATGGGAGGACGCTTACGTGAAAGATAAATATATGGCGGTGGAGGTATCGGAGCCGGGCGTGCTTCGGATAGTGGAACGGCGAGTCTCCGAGCCCGGAGCAGGTCAGGTTCGGATTCGTGTGGAAGCATGTGGAATCTGTCACACAGACGCGGCCACCGTCACGGGCACGTACCCGGGGCTGACACTTCCGCGCGTTCCTGGGCATGAAGTCGTTGGACGCATTGAAGCTCTTGGCGGCGGAGTATCCAAATGGAAGATTGGTCAACGTGTTGGTGTCGGCCTCATCGCCGGTGAAGACGGGGTGTGCGAACCCTGCCGGCGCGGAGACACCGTGAATTGTGAGAACCCTGTGGTGTCGGGAGTAACCGCGGACGGAGGGTATGCGGAAGTAATGATTGCCGAAGCTCGCGCCATTGCTTCTGTCCCGGACGAACTCACATCCGCAGAAGCAGCCCCTCTCCTCTGCGCGGGCATTACGACCTACAACGCTCTTCGCAATGCCGGTTTGCGCGGCGGAGATCTGGTTGCGGTTCAGGGCATTGGTGGCCTGGGGCATCTCGGAGTCCAGTTTGCGCGGCACATGGGGTTCCGAACTGTCGCGATCGGCCGCGGGCGGGACAAGGAGAAGCTTGCGAAAGATTTGGGGGCGCACGTCTACATCGATACTTCTGTCGACAATCCCGCAACGGTACTGAAGCGTATGGGCGGGGCCAGAGCGATTCTTACAACAGCCATCAGCGGCGATGCAATGGGCCCACTCGTGTCCGGACTTGTAGTGCGCGGCAAACTCATAGTGGTTGGTGTGCCGCAGGACCCGATCCAATTGAATGCGTTCCCACTCGTCTTCGGAGGGCGCTCGGTTTACGGCTCGCTGACCGGAACGGCGATCGATCAAGAGGACACGCTTGCTTTCAGTGTCCTGGAGAATATTCGCCCGATGATCGAGACAGTTCCTCTAGAGCAGGCTGCGGATGCCTATGCTCGCATGATGCAAGGAAAAGCACGGTTCCGCATGGTGCTGCTTACAAAGGACGGAGTCGCCCAAAGTACAAAGCCTGCAGCATAACAGTTGAAATCGGAGCCGAAGTTCCTAGAAATCAATTCATGAAGACAGGAGCCGAGTATGTCATCGAAACCAAAGAGAATTGAAAGTTTAGAGCCGCAAGCAACTTCCACCCAGGCGGAGACCGGAGAGGTTTCGGTGGGGAACGTGGGTGACGAGCAAATTAGACTTCGCGCATACGAAATTTATCTCGAACGCGGTGAACAACCGGGCCGTGAGTTGGACGATTGGCTCCAGGCCAAACGCGAACTTGAAAGTGAACCTCTTTCACGGGCGCAGGCGGGCTAGGAATTCATCGCCTCAAGGAGGTTATATGAATTCAGTCAAGCGGATTCCTGGTTTGCTGACACTTTCGGCCGTCATACTAATCGTGAACGTTCTGAATCCGCGAAGGACAACCTATGCGCAGTGACGTTGCTGTTTGGTTGAACGTCTCCATTCGCGCGCTGATCTGCCGGGGCCGAGGCCTTGATTCATGAACACTCCGAGAGTATGCAGACGGACCATGGCCATAACGCGCGTGATCCTTCTCGGTCTCTTCGTCTCTACCGCATGTACGTACGGGCAGCAACTCCATAGAGGAGACGACATGCAAACAAGCACTAAGACCGCTCGCTGGACTCAAGAACATAGTGGAATCGCAGCTCAAGCGGATGCATTGTTTGAAAATTACCACTTTCATGATGGTGAGATCCTACCCCGCGTGCGCATTCATTACGCCACTCTTGGCAGTCCTCATCGTAATCCGCAAGGGCAAATTGATAATGCCGTACTCGTGATCCACTGGACAGGTGCCGACGGAAACACGCTTCTAAGTAAAAGCTTCATGGAAGCTCTTTTCGCCCCTGGCCGGCCACTCGATGCGACTCGCTACTTCCTGATCCTCCCCGACAACGTCGGACATGGAAAATCAAGTAAGCCGAGCGATGGGTTGAAGGCAGGATTCCCAAAGTATGGCTATGCAGACATGGTGGACCTGCAACATCGTCTGGTTACCGAGAAGCTTGGCATCGAACATCTTCACGCCATTCTCGGAATGTCCATGGGCGGAATGAACGCATGGGAGTGGGCCGAGGCATATCCGGACGCCATGGACGGCATTATGCCTGTCGTATCGATGCCCATTCCGATCTCCGGCAGGAACTTGCTCTGGCGCCGCATCGTAATTAACGCGATCCGCTCCGATCCTCACTGGAGCGGTGGCAACTATTCTTCACCGCCGCAAGGCTGGCTGAACACCTTTCCATTGATGGAAATGATGCTGGACAGCGTACCGCATCTTCAGGTTCTTGCGCCTGATGGTCCTGCGGCAGATCGTTTCATCTCTGACGCCCGAAGTCAGGCGAAATCCATCGACGCCAACGATATTCTCTATTCGCTTAGTTCTTCAGCGGACTACGACCCACAGCCTGGCCTTGCAGCAATAAGGACCAAGGTATACGCGCTTAACTTCGCAGATGATGAGTTCAACCCGGCGGGACTCCGTGTCCTCGAGGAACTAATGCCAAAAGTTCACGACGGCCGATTCATCGTTCAGCCACGCTCGGCGGAGTCGTTGGGGCACTTAACGATGGCGCACCCCGAACTTTGGTCAGAACATGTTGCGGAGTTTATGCGGTCGCTCGGGGATGAAGCTTTGCGTTCAATCGAAAAATAGGCGCCACCGCGAGACATTGGCACCGTGAAAGCCGAAAGATACCTTGCAGGAGCGTATGACATGAATGAACTGTTGCAGAACGTACTTAACGCCCATGGTGGACTGGAACTCTGGTTACGATTCAATTTCGTGCAAGCGACCATCATAACTGGCGGCGAGATGTTCGCCATGAAGAACGAGCCGCAAGATCCGATTCCGAGGAGGATGACTGTGGCAACCAAGAAGGAGTGGGCCTCCGTCACGCCTTTCGGTTCGCCGGGCCATAAAACCGACTTCACTGCTGGAAGGATCGCGATTGAAACGTTGGATGGAACTGTCCTGAGTGAGCGCCTGAATCCCGCCGGCCATGCAGAAGCCGGTAAGATCGACGCACCATGGGATGCACTGGACAGAGCCTATTTCAACGGGTATGCGCTCTGGACATACCTAACTACGCCATTCCTGTTTGCCATGCCGGGGTTCTCAGCGGAAGAGGTCGACCCTTGGATCGAAGATGGCGAGCCGTGGAAAAGACTACGTGTGCAGTTTCCCCAGGAAATCGCGAGCCACAGCCGCGAACAGGACTTCTACTTTGGTCCCGATTACCTTTTGCGGAGACACGACTATCGAGTCGAGGCTTCTGGGGGCTTCGCCGCTGCGCAATATGTCTACGAATTTAGAACGGTTCAAGGCATCACGCTTCCCATGCGGCGAAGAGCGTACATGCGTGACAAAGAGAACCGAGCGATACGTGAGAAGTTGATGGTGTCCATCGATATGAGCGAAGTCGCGTTTCTCTGAGCAAAGGCCTCTGAAGGTATTGAGAGAAGGAGAATTGTGATGACTGAAGGCGATGTCATGAAAGAGGATCACGCACATCAAAGAGAGAAACGGTTTCGCAGACTGCACCATAAACAATGTTGAGGTGACCGTTATGAACAGCAATGAAACAAATTCAGAAATCGGCTTCGAACGAGATCTTTCCGGAATCGTGAAGAGAAACGTGATTCCTACACCGGCTATTCCTCGCCGCACTTTCCTCGCGGCCGGGACTGCCGTAGGTGCAAGCGTATTGCTGGGGCGGATGGCTGGAGCAACAAGTCTCGCAGGCGTCGCCAGCCCCGCGCTCAAGGAGTCCGACATCGCTACGAATGGCATCACCTTGCACGTCACCGAGCAAGGGGACGGCCCTGCGGTTCTTTTCTGTCACGGCTTTCCGGACACTTCCTATACCTGGCGCCGACAAATGAAAGCCGTCGCGTCAGCCGGGTATCGAGCAATAGCTCCAGATATGCGCGGCTACGGGCGCAGCTCAGCTCCGGCGGACGCAAACTTGTACACACCGCTGCATACGGCCGGTGATCTTGTTGGGTTGCTCGATGCACTGAATATCTCCAGCGCGGTCATCGTCGGCCACGACTGGGGTGCGAGTCATGCGTGGAATGCTGCGCTGCTGCGTCCCGATCGATTTAACGCGGTGTTCTGCCTAAGCGTGCCTTACGTTCCTCGTGGTGATGTCAGCGTCTTCGAGCGTATGCGGAAAACCGGCCACGAAAACGATTTCTATATGTTCGAACAGATTAAACCGGAAGCCGATCGAATGTGGGCCGACGCCTCTGTCACCATTCCTGGGGTTCTGTATTGGGCGTCGGGTTCTGCGCCAGCGGATAAGCGGTGGAATCCTATGGATCCTGCACGCAGCCTTCATCGTCCGGCTCCGGGGCCTTTGCCGTCATGGGCGGAGCCGGATTACGTTGCTCATAACGTAGCTGAATTTAAGCGTACCGGCTTTCACGGCGCCCTGAATTACTACCGTGCCGCGGAACCGTATTTCTATCTGTCCGCCGCATGGAAAGCCGCGAAAATCACCCAACCTTCGTTTTACATTGCTGGAAAGGCGGATGGCTTGGGGGCGCTCTATCCACCTTTCGAACAGCTCCGCGCTGGCCTTCCCGGTATCGTGGGAAATCTCGAATTCGACAGTGTAGGCCACTGGGTACAACACGAAGCCTCTGCCAAGGTCAGCGAACAGCTTGTGAAGTTCCTGCGCACGGTAAACCCTGCCTAAAGGAGTTGACGATGGCAACAGCCTATTGGAGAAAAAATGCCTAATAATGATCAACCTACTCAAGCTACAGCTGACAGGCTAATAGATTCCAATCCAACATTGGTCGAATCCATCTCGCGTCGTGCGCTTGTACGGAACGCCGCGCTTGCCGGGTTTGCTCTCGCCGCACTTAGCCGAGAAGGATTTGCCCAACAGGCCGGATCGGGAAGCTACGGCAACAGCGCAATCAGCGGAATTCCATCTGGGACGTCCAGCGCTAGGCAGACAGCCGCCGAACAGATAATTGAAATCAAGATTAAGCGAGCGATGCTAGCTGGACCGTCTGAGATCACCAAAGATGCGACCGTGATGGACAAAGATGAAAACGGTAAGATGACGGTGCTCCGGAAAGGAACAAATCAATGGGTCTGCATGCCCGGAAATGAAAACGTGATCGGCGATCCGCCCATGTGTGCCGACCCGATGGCGATGCAATGGTTCATGGATGCTCATTCGGGTAAACCAAAGCCGACGAACGCTGTTCCGGGGTTGTGTTACATGCTCTGTGGAGCGACACAGCATAGCAATACTGATGCGCTTGATAAAACCAGTCCAGCGATCCCAATCGGCCCACATTGGATGATCATGTGGCCTTTCGATGCGAAGACATGCGGGTTGCCGACGACCGTAAGGGATGCGGGCGCGTGGGTCATGTTCAACGAGACCCCTTATGCCTATCTGCACATCTGCGGAACTCCTTGGGTCGGCAACGAATACCAGCCTGGCGACGCGCCGGTATGGACCATGCGGTATACGAGGGCTTGAACCTGAGCGCAATCCTTAGGGAAACGTTTCGTGGTGATACGGATCAAAAAATGAAATTGAGATCTCGAGGCGATCCGATTCGCGACATAGTTTCGATGGTCGCAACGAACGTTCAGGGGTCGTCGCGTCAGTATCTCGTCTGAGTGGGGATTGGGGCTCAGTGCTTTACGCGTTTCCTGGCGCTTGAGTATAGCTCTCGCGGGTGCGGATAAAACCCGTGGCACCAAGTCTCTACTCCAGCGACGCCACTGTTGATCTTGATAACCGGAGAGCGAGTGATGCAATGTCGGAGCCTCTTGACAACCCGATCTGGTTCGCGCTGACGACGGAACACCGGAGCCTTGCCTGCTCGCAGGGCCTTGCGCGACGATATCCGCCGGATGTTTCACCGCTGGCGGCTTTGCTTCATCCCACGAATGACGCATTCGCCGATTTACAACGGCTGGTCAGTCCCGGCGAGCACGTCGCGCTCTTTACCGCCAGTCCCCTCGATGTGCCCGGTGACTGGCACGTCGACCGCTCTCGCTGGATCGACCAGATGATTTGTGAGGCTTCGCTGGAGTCTCCACATATGTCGCCGGTTGCACTGGGGACAACCGACGTTCCCGAAATGCTGGCGCTCACCGCTGCCACCGACCCCGGCCCGTTCTTGCCGCAAACGATCCTGATGGGAAGCTATTTCGGGATAAGGTCGAGCGATGGGCGGTTGGTCGCAATGGCCGGAGAGCGATTACAATCCACAGCGTTTGCGGAGATCAGCGCGGTGTGCACTCATCCCGAATTTCGCGGCCGAGGATATGCGCAGGCCCTCGTAACGTTCCTTACAGCCCAGATTCTGGCAGCGGGAAAGACTCCTTTTCTTCACGTCAAGTCTGAGAACGGCGCAAAAGTGGTTTATCAAAAAATTGGATTCCGTTTACGTGCCCCAATATGCCTAACCGTGATTTCCGTGCGCTGAAGGCGTGGGCAGGTGCGAAACGTATCGTCGCGGTGATCCAGGGGCGTCAAACGGTGAAGTGTCGAACGAAAAACCAAGTTCCTTAGGTGCCTTGCGCTCTTCGATTACCTCTTTGGCGTGGCCGTCTAAAAACCTTATTTTGCATTCGTTAATATTTGCATAAGGGTATTTCAAATAAAAAGAGCAAACGTCTTGAAATAGCGAGTCTGCCTTGGGCGCACCGAACCCGACTCCAACAGCTCCTTCTTCTACCCTTAACTAACAACGTTTCCAACAAATCGGGGAATCTGCTTTTCGCTCAAAGCTATCCCCAATGCCCTGAAAACGTTGGATTCTTGCACAGTTGGTGCACAGTCTCATCCACTTTGGCTGCGTGACACAATGGCCTTGCATGGTCTTTCCGGACTCTTTGCGACTTCCTTACGGGTCAGACTGATCGTCTGCTTAGAAGCCGCTCGACCTACTTTGCCAAATCTTGCCAGAAGAGTGGCTAATTGAGCGAATGCAGCTAGTTCGGCCAACTTCCGGCAACTACTTTCTCCTTAGTTTCCCTTGATCTGCGTCACTTTTGCCGCTGTTTTCCGCGACTTGCGTTGCGTTTTCGTGACAGCTAGTAGTGTCCATTGTTGAGATGTGGGTAACAAAAACCGCCGGAATTTGGAAGGGACTTGCCTGGCTTCAATCCACCTTCAATGCAGTAAGTTCGCCTTTCAGGGAAAAATCTGAGACCCGTTGGCCAAGGGGGAATTCCGTCAATCTTTGCTTTTTGCTACCGCAATCGCTCGTGCCATTAGTGACTCGACAAAATTCTGAAAGCGGAGTTCGGGGGCAGGCTCCTTATATCGACCTTTGATCCCATCGGCGGCATTGGACATCAAGAAGCAAGCTGAATCATAGAGCCTCTCGCGCACCAACTTCGTCAGAAGTATTTCGTACCTCTTTGAATATGATGCTTCCTTGAACTCAGGAAACACTTTGAAGTGCGGCTCTCGTGCTCGCACAGGGCTGACGGAACCAGGTGCTTCCTCGAGAAGCATTAAGTAGCCCAACCACGGTCGCGTAGATGGCTTAAATGCACCCTCGCGATATGCGGCCCAGATATCCGCCGCACTGCCGATGGCCTCCTCCGTCCTATTATTGTAGTTATTTCCGAATGAGCCTACCTGTGATTTGAATTCGATCCCAGCTAACAGCTTGCCGTCCGACACAATAAGCAGGTCCCATTTCTTCTCGGGGCGATACCAGCCCGGAATTTCGACATATTTTTCGCAATAGACATGTGCCTTGGGGAGTCCGCTCTCGCACAGAAGATCGCGGACGAGGTTAACAAACCCATTCATCTGAGCGCCCCCAGTGACGGCTGAACGCGCACCTGCGTCCTTACTGCCCGAAACACCTCCTTGTTTCTGCGCCTGTCTTTCTCGGGTGCTCCAAAAATGCTTTATGGCGTTTTGGAGGCGTTTCTCAATCTCAGGATTGAGGCTCATGCTTTCCGCCCCGGCGTGCGGATTTCAATGGTGTGCTTGCTGAAGAGGGACAAAGTTTCGCTCTCGATTCGCTTCCGAGCCATGTCAAAGTAATGCTCGTCTACTTCAAAGCCCATGCTATTCCTGCCAGCTTTGGCTGCCGCAACGCAAGTAGTCCCCGTGCCCAGGAAGGGATCGAGAACCGTGTCACCGACGAAGCTAAACATACGTATGAGGCGTTCCGCGAGCTCAACAGGGTAGGGGGCCGGGTGATTACGGGTGGAAGCGCCTGTCAACCCAGACCAAATTTGCTGAAACCACTCTTTATGATTTTCGCCCGAAATCACACTTAGAACTCTCGTTGGAATATCCGGTGCGCGATACCCGCCAGATTTGCGCTCCATGAGAATGAACTCGACATCGTTCTTAATGACCGAATTCGGCTCGTAGGGCTTGCCGAGAAAGCTGGAGCCATTTTCCACTTCGTAGGCAGCATTCGAGATCTTGTGCCAAATTATGGGAGCTAGGTTATCGAATCCAATCTTTCGGCAATGTTCCTGAATTGAAGCATGCAGAGGGACGACAGTGTGCCTCCCGTTGTTCTTTCGCCTCGAAAGACACACGTCACCGACAACGCAGATGAGGCGGCCGCCTGGAACGAGAGCTCGAAAGCAATGCGACCAAACTTTGTCCAGTTCTTTCAGAAACTCGTCATAACATTCGATATGGCCCATCTGCCCTTCTGAGTCCCGATATTCTTTGAGGGTCCAGTAAGGGGGCGACGTAACAACCAAGTGAACTGAGCCGGGTCTCAACCCGCTCATATCGCGTGCGTCACCATGATTCAAGATGTGGGCGGTCGGAATTCTCCGGACGGCCTCCTCGATAAGCTTTATCAGCTGCTTGTTTTTTGCTATGCGCGGAATGTCGGTTTGAGCGTCCTTGAGAGGAAGAATTCCCGTGGGAACGAATTGAGACAGATCATCAGAACCCTCATGAGATCGAGTCTGCCCGTCTGCAATTGCTTTCAGCTTAAGCGCTATGCTCATGAAGGGTCAGTGATTGATTGTAACTATAAAGAGTCTCGTATAGGATCGCATTTGCCGCCGTTGCGTCAAGCACCATCTCTGTCCAACTAATTCTAACAGAGCGCGCTAGAGAGGTTCTATGCCCGATCCAGACGAACAGATCGACTACGGTGAAGAACCAGTAGAGCCAGTCGAGCCAGGTACGACAGCTCTTGAGCAAAAGTACAGTAAGGAAATGCGGCAGATCGTCTCGCAAAAGATTGATCTCCCCATATCCACATTGCCAGAAATGATTAAGGAACAAATCGACCTGAATCCAGATTTCCAGAGACGTGACCGATGGGATGTCGAGAAGCAATCCCGTTTTATAGAATCCATCATCATGAATGTGCCGATCCCGCCGGTGTTTTTGGGCGAAGATCAGTATGGCAAGTACGTTGTTCTCGACGGAAGGCAGCGGCTCACAGCGATCAAGGATTTTCTAAGCAATATCTTTAAACTGACAGGGCTCAAAGTCTGGGAGGATTTGAACGGTCAAAACTACAGCGAGCTGCAAAAGAAGAAACTGGCTGCAGCGATTACGCGGCGGTTCGTGCCTGCTGTGGTCATTCTCAAGGAATCCTCCTCTCAGGTGAAATACGACGTGTTTGATCGGTTGAACACGGGCGGTGTCATTGCAGAGCCGATGGAAATCAGAAATGCGGTTTTCCAAGGGGGCTTTAACAAGGTCATCAGGGAACTCGCGGAACTTCCCGAGTTTCGCCGCTTGTGGGGTATTCCGTCTGAGGCTGGTGAACTTGAAAAAAACCGTCTGTACAGAGATATGACCGATGTTGAGCTGGTCCTCCGGTTTTTCGCGCTTTCAGAATACGAGCGCATGGACATGAAGTTCAAGGATTATCTCGGTGATTATATGGATAAGCGCAATAAGGAATATGCGAAGGACCAAGCGCTTACTGCTGCTGATCGTGCTCATTTCCGCCGCGCGGTTGACAACTGCTGGATAGTGTTTGGTGATTCGGCTTTCCGCAAAAGCGCTGACGCCAAGAAATCTGCTCCTCTGGCAGACGCGGTCATGATCTCCCTGTCCGGCTATCCGGCTGATGCGGTTACGCCAAAAGTAGCAAAAATCCGGGCGGCCATTGAGACGCTACTGACGGGCAATGAAACGAGCCATAAAGAATTTCAAAAAGCTTTTGGTACAGGAACGAACGGTAAGGGTGCTATCCGCAAACGAATTGAGTTGGCAAAAGAGGCCGTCAAAGTCGCTATCGAGCAGTGACTGGCGAAATTCATGCAGAATGCCTTGCCCAATTTCAGAGCCTCGCTCGACAAAGTCAGAGCAATTGCCGACGACATTGACGTTCATGTGCAGGATGCCCTCAAGGACGCTGCCATTCAGGCACGCCATGAGACGACGTTATGCGCCTCAACCGTTATCCTCAGCGGCTTTCTCGAGTCATTTCTTCGAGAAATCGCGGAAGAAATGATAGCTGACATCTGCAGCCGGGCAGTTCCTTTTGACCAGCTCCCGTCGAAAATCCGCATAACACATTATTGGGACGGTGCGAGTCATATTCGTGAAATGGCGCGCGAGGAGAAAAGCGCAGATCCTCTCGTACTTGCCAAAGCCGCAGACGCGGCGAGACGCTTAGCCTCGGTCGACGCGGCTCAGCTACCTTATGAAATTGTGTGGGAAGCGTTCGCCGACACTCAGGCGAATCCGGGACCTGAAGAAATCAGCTCCTATCTCAAGCGCTTTCATATCCCCGAGCCGCTACCTACTCTTGCAATTGCGATGAACACGACGCAAAACACACTCTCATTGAGTTTAAGAAGCTTCATAGAAATTCGCAACGAGTGCGCCCACACAGGCTCTGCCAAGAATGTGCCCACAACTTCGGATGTTCGTGGCTATTGCAAACTGCTAGAACATGTTGGGACGGGAATCGTAACCGTCTTTCAGAATGCTCTTGCTGCTCCGCCTTATACGGCACAGGCACCGGCCCCAGCTCCTGCCGCCCCATCGGGTCCTCAGCCCCACCCGTAATAACCACTTCCGAGTTCGCTAATCAGGACGCATCCACAACGGTCAGGGAAAATCGGCTAGTCAACACCGCGAGCCATTTCAGCAAAGCGACAAAATGCGTTGGCGAGTTGCATCTGACGAGGACTGCGGCATTCGGGTTCAAACAGCCGTGGATTCCCGACGATAATAACATTCGACATCGCGCGCGACGTGGCGACGTTCAAACGGTTCATGCTGTAAAGAAATTCCATTCCTCGCGGCGCATCCTCCGGCGACGATGTCGTCAGCGAATAGATCACCACAGGTGCTTCCTGTCCCTGAAATTTGTCCACTGTCCCGATCCGCATCTTCGGGAGCCGCAGAGACAAATCTGCCACCTGAGCATTATACGGCGCCACGATCAAGATTTCGTCTTCCTTCAGGCGACGACAGTTACCTTCACTGTAAAACCATTTCACTTCCGGCTTCAGCAATCCTTCCACAATCCAAGCCACGGTTTCCACTTCCTCTGGACACGAGTTCCGATTCCCGTCATGCTTGACGGGAACAAACCACAATCCCGCGCCACGCAGCCATGCGTGTCCTTCCAAAACCCTGCTCCGCGCAATCGGATGCGAACTCAACTTGTCCTCATAAAAAACGGATGAAGTAAATTTGCAGACCTCTGGGTGGAGTCTCCAACTTTCAGGAAGCAGAAAGCCCATATCTTCCGAAATGGTCTTCCGACCATTCAGCAGATGCTCCAGGGCTGATTTCTCGGCTCCGACCGGATGGCTTCCCTTCAAGGGCCGCTCCAGTTGTTGCGGATCGCCCAACAACACCAGTTTTTTGGCCGATTGCGACACCGCAAGGACATCTGCTAAGGACATCTGACCTGCTTCGTCGATGAATAGAACGTCAACAGCTTCGAAAGATGGCTCCGGCGACCAGAGCCACGACGTTCCGCCGAGAACATTAGCTTTGCCGGAGCGCAGTGCCTCTAGCGCTTCGTCATTGTTCTTCTTCGCCACCGCAACTCCGTCACTTTCCTCGCCACTTGTCTCACGATGCATGCACCGTACTCCGGCCACACCTTTTTCCTCTGCCGCCTCAACAACCGCGTCCAACAGATTACGAATCACCTTGTGGCTAAGAGCGGTTACACCTATCTTTTTCCCTCGTTTCACCAACTCGCAAATCATCCGCGCACCTGTATACGTCTTTCCTGATCCCGGGGGACCTTGGATCGCAAAAACCGAATCTCCTAGCGCAAGCACAATCCGGCTCGCGGTGTTTTCGGGCTTCTCCGAAGCCAGGGGTTCTAACTTCTCTCCTTCCAGCAGAAGCGGCGGCTTTCGCAGCAGCAAATCCCGTCCGGCGCGGTAGCGACCAACCGCATCGACTCCATTTGCTGCGACCCACTGGCCTATTCGGTACAGGGAACCAGCCTGTCCGTCCGTCGGTAGAGGAGAGTCCCACATATAGACGGTGGGCGGATGAACGTCGGCGGTTTTCTTCGTCTTCTTAATCTCCACGACCCCGTTAGCGTGGTCGATAGCGGTTACTTCTCCGATTTTTTCGTCTCCGAAATACACGTCTTTCCCGACTCGCACGCCTGTCCTTTGTGGGTCGAACGAATATCGATCTGTTGGCACTTGTTTCCCAATGTCCACTCTTTTCACGATGCGCAACTTAGTCAGGCCCACTCGCTCATCAAGTAATTCTTCATCATCCAAATCGGCGAGCCGGTAGCCTTCTTGCCACGCCCTCTTGTCCTCCCGGCGATGCCAGCTCAAAAGTTGTGCCAGTAACCATTGACCGGATTGCTCCTGCGACCGCGTTTCTGGATCGACTGCAATGCCGTCGCAGAGCTGCCGCGTCAGTGCCTCTGCCCTGTCCAATTTGTCCCGTAACTTATCAGAAGGATCTCCACTCTTTTCTGGAGGCCTTGGCACAGCCGTTCCGCTCTGTAGCAATTCCCGTCGTTCGCCCTCAAGCCAATCCCTCAAGCCCGAGGCAGAAAGACAATCCTCGCAGTTGTATCCCTCCATTACTTCCCGAACAGAGTCCGGCAACTCCTCATCTCTCCACCCCAACTCCAGCCGGTGTTCCACGTACCGCATGGCTGTGCGTGATTCTTCAAGCGGTGTCCTCCGCTCGAATCCGTAAAATGCTTCCACCTTTTTCAGTGAGTACTCTTCCACACTTGCCCGCATGCCTTGCTTGAATGCTTGATGCAAATCGACTAGCACACCTGCCCGCAGCATCCGATCGATCTCGTCTTCTCGCGTCGCGTACATTCCCATTAATCGCTTTAGCGCTCCCGGTTCATATGCTCCAAAGTGATACACGTGCATCCGTGAATTCGCAGCCAGGCGCTGCGTGATCTCGTCCACCAGCCATTCAAAACCTCTCTTCTCCTCCGCGCGGCTCAATGCCCATCGCTTTTCGTAACAGGCCTCGCCGTCCGCATTCCTGAAAGCGAAGCCAAAAAGATACTGGAGTCCCGATTCGGCCACGAACGGATCGCCTTCCAAATCCACAAAGACATCGTCCGCGGATGGCTCCGGCAGTCTGCAAAAGCCCATTCCCTCAGCAACGGGCAACAGTGCTTCATGAACCCGCCTGTTTTCCGCACGTCCCGTCACCTGGACGCGCGCCTGTTCCCGCACACGGACGATTCCTTCTCGGGAACCATGTTTCGGTCTCTGCTTTAGCGGTATCGGTAATATCGCGAGTTTCGCCATCGTCGCGGTGTCCCATTCTTCCAACTGGTTCCGCTGCTGACGCCGAATTCCTGCCACTAACGACAAATGATCATCCCCACGCCGCTGCCCATCGCACTCGCGAAACCACCGGCACACGTCGCAGTGCGCCACTGGCTCTGGATACGTCTCCCTCTCGCCGTCGTTCTGTAACTCCCGCGCCAGCCTGTATTTCACGTATCGGAAGTACGCAGCATATTCCGCCACGCGATATGCTTCGCCCGCAAAATCTGCGCCAGGAGGAATCACCCACATCCATTCCGGTCCGCATCCCTGAATCTTTTCCAGGAGATCCGAGTACAATGACACCTGCAAAATCGTAGCCGCCTTCGTTTCTCGTGCCAGCTTCGTATCCACCACTTCATACGACCAGTCCCATCTAGCACCTCGCTTCGCTACCCGCCGCAACACATCTGGCCGCCCAAACCAGTCGCCGTCGGCTAGAGCACCTTGCGCAATAATCTCCGCACCCAACTCCATCAGCCTACTCGTTTCATCTAAGAGCTCCTTCTCGCCCTTGATCTCGGCAAGATTCATTACAGCCAGCTTTTTCTGTTGCGCCAGGTGCGTAAGATAGGATGTTTCGTGTCGCTTACCGCGTTCCCGAATGACCGCAACATCTGGTGCTGCCCAGTCCGGTGCCCGCTTCTCGCCACGCTCTACCTGCAAATCCAGCTTAGTCAGATGTCGGCAAGCCAGGTGATTGCTTAAGTCTGTTGCTGATAAACGAATGCCTGATGGCTCGGTTTTCATGTATGTCAAGAATCCTACAAAACTGCGCCTGGCTTGAATTTCTTACCTACCAGACTGGGACCCTATTTACCACCGTACATGCTAACGTTTTCTGCTCATTACCAATCGTTGTTGGAATTCGGACGCTCATCATCACTCCTTGAAGGCATCCAGCAAACCTGCCTGCACGTCCTTCATCGTTTCGAGACGGCGATTTTCCGAAGCCTCAACTTCTGCGCGTGTGCATGGACTCTCGGCCAGCAACTTCCATAGTTCTAGATCACCGACGAGCTGTACATCACGTTTGCTAGCTTCAACTCTAGCCATCGTCGTAAAGGTTCCGTTACTAACGATGACAGGCATGAGGCTCACAGTTGAAGGGACTTTGCGCATGTACCGCACGCGATACAAATCCATACCCCCTATTATTTCCGCAACAACATCAGCGTCTACCTGAGCACTCCATAAACTGTGCTTACATTGAATCAAACGCAGCTCACGCCCTCGAACTGCGAGCACATCCGCTTTGTCGTCTCCAGAACGAGGAGTTAGAATCGACCGCGCTCCGCGTTTTTCTTCCAATAAGGCGATCAAAGCCTCAAATCGCTCCCACGGAAGCAACCGAATATCATCCGAAGTGAGGTTTCTCACTGCATCCGGAGTTGTTGGCGATCCGACTACGGTTTCGAACAGCTCTCGTTGCAGATCTTCTTCGCTGGGCATTGGTGCCAAGAACTCAGACGCTAAGCTCCGTCTACGCCGAATCACCGTGTCGAGCTTCTCATCGAAGGTTTCAAAAGCTCTCTTAGGGTCCTTAGCTATGGGGTAATAAACATGCACCTCCCGCGACTGTCCAATCCTGTATACACGGTCGGTCGCCTGTGACTCCTTCGCAGGATTCCACCAGCGCCCATAATGAATGACATGATTTGCTTCTACTAGCGTCAGGCCAACTCCGGCAACATCTGGGGAAAGAACCATGGCATTGAACCCTTCACTAGCTCTGAAGCGCTCAATCATGCCCCTGCGCGTCTGTCTTAGCCCTTTGGTCTCTCCTTGTCGCGTGACTTGTCCATTTAGAATGTCAACTTCTATGCCAAATTCGGATTCAATGACCCTCGCGAGGATATCCTGCATATTTAGGCTTCTTGTGAAGAGCAGCGCCTTTTCGCCGCGCAAGCGAATTTTTCGCAAACATTCCACTGTTATCGCCAATTTCGGGCACTGGTTGATTGCATCTCTTGGCAATGGAGGTTGATAAGATGGAACGAGCGAAGGATGCTGATACACCATCATCAGTTGCTGTAGTAGACCAAACGGATGGTTCCCCGATCCTCCTTCCCGCGCTCGCTGAATGAGGTCCAAATGCCACTCTCTCTGATCTGCAGAGAGCTCACATTCGAGCACATGCTCACTTTTTCTTGGAAGTCCACTTAGACTTGTCTTATCTCTCCGCAGAACAAACGCACTTCGGCTACCATAACGAAGTTGCGCTCGCAGGGTAGTTAGGGGTTCCCTCGGCCCTTCAACATGTTGGTCAATCGGTCGCTCATATTTTGCTGTGAACTCCTTCGCGCTCCCCAGCAATTGCCCTGGTTGTAGGAAATCGAAAATGTTCCACACATCAAGAAGTCGCGTTTCAACGGGTGTTCCTGTGCAGGCGATCCTGAAACGTGGATTCAGACTCTTCAAAGCATGCGAAATTTTCGTATTGGGTGTCTTGTATTCCTGAGCCTCATCTGTCACAACGAACGACCAATGGTCTTTCATTTTGGCGAAGGAATGTTGATAATTGACGACCGTTTCGTAATTGGTGAAAACCACTCGGAATTGTCGAAGCCGCTCCAGGTCTAAAAATGGTTCGCCGATTTCCGTTTCTCGCCCTTTAAGGTCCTTGCGCTTAAACTCACGCAGCTTCATGCCATGTAACAACAACCAAGGCTGGAATATCGCTCCTTGTCCCGAGAAAAACTTGCGCATGTCTTCAATCCAGGTCTCATTTTCAAGTAACGTTACGGGAGTAATCACCAAGATCGGGTCCCATGGTCCGACATCGGCATTACTGTTCCCACGCGCTATTTCTCCGCGTTCAATTGCCCAAGCCAGAAAGCTCAACACCTGCAGAGTCTTTCCCAATCCCATGTCGTCAGCTAACAAACACCCGTGTCGTTGCAAGAGAAAGTTCCGCTGAAGCCAGTCTAGGCCCAGTTGCTGATGCTCTTGCAATTTGTTTTGATGAATTGACTTTGGTAACTCAAACTTAAAATCTGCGAGATCAACTTCAGTCGCCTCTTGATATTCAAGCTCGTTTTCATTTGTGTAGATCAATAGATATTTGCGAGCGGCAGGCTCCTTTTTTGCCATCTTCGATGGTTTGGGTGTCAGCCGCTTGACCTGTTCGTCCATTGCCTGGACAAACTCGTCGTCTAACAGAATTGATTTGCCTTTTAGATTGACGAACCCGCGGCCAGACTCGGCGGCGTTTTTGATATCGTCGTAGAATCGCAACAGTTCTTCTCGCGAACCAAAGGCAACATCTTCTTCAAAGCCGCCGACATAGCGGCATTTCACACCGGCGTTCAGTTTTCCCCGTACTGAGCGATCCGCGCGTTCGGGGTCATCGAACACACCCGACGCGCTACCCTGTAAATAAGGCCGCGCCACAAAGGGGAAATCTCCAACGCCCTGAACGCGAGGCCCGAATCCGATGTTCACAGCTCCTGCCACACCGTCGAATACACTGTGGGGGTCCCTCAACACTTCCGCACGTTTAGCGCCCCCCAGGTGGCGCACGCGCTGCATCCGCCTTAAGACCTCGCGCTGGGTTTCGTCCAGAACTACGCGGATGCGGCCCCCTGCTTTGTCATCCATCGAGTAGACTTCCTCGATGTCGTCAGAAGCCATGAAGGCTTCCCGTAGGGCATCTGCCGGTACTCCGTCGATCTTGGGGGCAAAAGAGATTCGATCTCCCGTTTCAGGGACAATGTCAACGCTGATTGACGAGGGGACAATCACGCGCTCGCGAAGAAGAAATTCGTCCAGTTGTGCGCCCACCCCCTCAGCCAAGTCCTTGACCTGCGAAAATCGAATGAACGCTTCTTTCCCTGCCTTCCTCTCATCAGGCAGTTGGTTAAAATTCTCGATCACCTCGACGAGGCTATGGGTTTGGGGGTCCAAGCGGTAAAGAGCATCTCCATACCGGACGAAGCATCCCACCCGATCCGGTTCGACGAGATGGCGACCTGCATAAAACCTGATGAAATAGCGAAAAGAACTATTTCCTGGCCAACCACTGGTCTCTAATTCAACAGTTAGGGGAGCCCAGGGAACGATTCCGTCAAAGGCATCGATGTTATGAGCTTGCTCAAGGCAGGAGAACTCTTCATGACTAATTCGAATGCCACCATCTTCGAGGCTTGCCAACCCCATTTCGATTAGCTGCAAAGTTACCGTAGGGAGCAATCTACCCAGCCGAGTCCTGGCGGGATAGGCTCGGAGCTGGTGTGCGTCAGTGAGAACGCCGGAAAGAGTTCGTACCCACACGCCTGTTTGTTCGGCCCATAGAATCAGGCCCTCACACGGTTCAGCGATTCTCCATTTGTTTTCGCTCATATCACGAGACCGCACGAATGCCGTATCTTGCGAGAATTCCTTCCATCTCTTCTTCCCACCCATTACGTTGCCAAATGAACCGACGCTTCTTGTGAATCACCCAAGCAGTTGCGTTGGAGCGGCTTTTCAGGTCAGGGACATGGAAAGATTGCAGAGTCCAAAGATCAGGGACCATCTCTGCGGCAGCTCGTTTTTCGTAGACGTAACAGGCATTTCCGACGGCACTGAATTCAATGACAAATATGGGGCCGAAATCCAAAAGGAACGCGCTTGTATTGCCATCTATCTCTCCAAAGTGACTGACCTCTTCCTTTTTCTCTCGAAGAATCTGTCTAAGGCGAAACTTATCGACCTCGTTGAGCAGAGGTCGCGACACCAGTCCTCGACAGCCGACAAAGCGCAGCCAAAATGCCTTCCGGCCATGAGGGTCCTTCCCCTTGGGAAGAACATGTTCAAAGAAAAATGTAATATCTGCAGTGGATAACCATTCCTTTATGCGGCGCGCAGCATCGTCGATCCCTAGCCAATTGTTCTGATTGTGTCGAAGTCTCGGATCACCAAATCGGCGGTCACTTAATACCAGTCGCGTGATTGGTTCAATCAACTCCGGCTTTGTTTTCGGAGGTACGAGAATCAATCGGCTCATCGACTTCTTCAGCGGATCTGGCATCCACCCAGACCACGGTAGGATTTCCTGGAAAAGTAGCTCTCGCATTCGAACAACTCGATCAACTTCATCCAAACACGCTTTGGCTCCGTGCTCAATTGCCATCTGTACGAATGGCGAGGCCTCGGCTGAAATTCCCCAGGAATGGCAATATTGTTCGACACTAACGCCCTCTTTAATGAGTTCCTGCCCAAACATCTCGTGCGCGCTGACACCGAGAATCATCCCAGCATGGGATTTCCACTTTTGGAGTAGGCGGTTAGGCCCTGAGTACCGATTGAGCCGATCAAGAACTCTTGCGACCACCTGGCTTGCCGCGAATTGGACCGACCACCGCGAATGGCAGCAGCTAATCAATCCTTGTAATGACCGGGCATTGAGTACCGATTCGGAATGATCCAGAAAGTATTGAAAAGTTCGATCAGTCGCAAGGATGGGATTCCAACATAAAAACCGAACCGCGCGTGGATCTAGAGTTTCACGATTTCCTGCCACTACTTCATCCCACTGTTTCACGTATTCGTCTGGGCATCGGACCGGACGCGCAGACCTCGTTTGCCCAAGCGCTTGGATAACCTTAGAAAGGCGTCGAAGTGGTTCGGTCGAGAGAGAGTTGGGACCCTCAACCTCCGCCTTAAGCTCCCGGGCAGACACTTGAAGCAATCTCACCGCTTCAAGCAAGCCGACGCCAGGTCCAGGTGTCTCCATCTCTCATTGCACCACTGGTTTCAGATCTGATATCCCCAATTTGGTCTCAAATCCTCTTTGTTCCAGAGACTTTACTCTAATCTTGAAAACGACGCGCCGACTCAGTGACCTATCTTCCGTACCATCCACTTCGACAGGTTCTGCACTCCCCCTGCCCGTTGCGGAAACAAATTCAACAAAACACTTATGGTCGTCGGATGCGTTGCCGTTGGTCGCAATATCGAGGACATCCAAGCTGTCTTGAACTACAGACATTGAACGGGCTTGGCTCAATCTAAGATTCAGCTTTTCATCGCCCTCCGAGCTTGCGTGTCCCTCGACGACAATCGAATTGATCCCTTGTCTTAGGTCGGCTGAGCAGGCAGTCGCAACGAACTTAGGGATGAATTCCTGAACAAATTCTTTTCCAGGGGGAGGAATGTCGGCTTTGCCTTGCGCAAACCTTAGTAGTCCCTCAGGAACTACTACCAACAGTCCCAAAGGGTCTTTGGGATCGGTTTTGACCTGTACTCCTTCTTTCTGGAAGATCTTCAAAGCGTCCTCGAGCCTAGACAACACCTGGCTCTTGGTTCCTTCTGTTTGTTGCCGCGCATTATTTAGCATTGCGACAAGCAATAAAATGAAGATGACGGCGAGAGAGGTCATCAAATCGGTAAGGGAACTCGCGAGGCCAGTATTTTCATGCCCGGTTGCCATCTGTTCTCCCCCTCGCCTTTTCCAGTGACTCCGTAAGGTCCTGGAGGTGTTCGTCCAGTTCGTCCACCGATGCGCCCAGTTTCTGGGTCGCCTGAGCGAAATGTTCGTCCGCAATCTTTACTATTTCTCCATAACCGCGTTTTGTGAGTTCCAGATGGGAATCTACATGCTGTGCGATTTGCGCAAGCAGTTCTCGCGCCGCTCGCTCCGTTTGAGTGAACGCAGTCTTGTACTGCTCCATGCTGTTGTGAATTCCAACCCACACTTCCTGTTGGCGACGGTTCGCATCTGCCAGACTATCTAATTGTGCAGCGGTCTGAGAAGACACCTGCTGAAGAGCTTTTTGGCTCTCACTCGCAGAATGAGCCGCTCCAGCTGCCGCAACAGCCATCGCACTGACTTCGCCTGCGATCTTGGTTAGGCCGGAATTCAGAGATGCGTATTGGCCGAGAGAGTTATTGAAAAGTCCGAGAGCAGCCATCAAACTATCCTCGACTTCCTTAGCGCCTTTCGTATGACTCTGAAGTTGGTGGACGAGGTGCTCAAGCTGCTCAGCGCTGCGGGAAGACCACTTGTCAGCATTTTCAACAACGGTCGAGGCAGCATTAGTCGTCTGCTCTGCGGTCTTTTCTAGCGCTGCAGCCATCTGCGTGCCTAGATCATTCACCTTGTTTGAGAGGTCATGAACAACGCCCGTGAGCGTTGCTGCCATGTGGCTGACAGAAGACCCGGCAGTCTCATTCATCTGCACCATGAATTGTCGAAGTACAGCGGTCAGATCTTCGACTTGGCTCTTTCCGAGAGCAAGCTGTTCCGCAGTCGAACTCTTCGCGAGATTTACCAATTCTGTCAGCGCAGATTGTGTTCCCTGAAATTGAGCATTCATGCTTTCGAGGAGATGCGCAGCACCGGCGAGCGATTCAGTTACACGAGTGAATTCTCCAGTTGCTGTCCCTGAAAGGGACTCTTTGAACTTGTCACCCATTGTTTGCAGCGACGATGCCATGGATTCTTGGAGATTCTGCAGGAGCGAGCTTACTGACCCGGTGATCGATTCCTGCTTTTGGGACTCTGCTGCTTGCAGCCGTCGGTCTAGTTCCTCAATCGTTTCGACCATGCGTTGGATTGTCGGCCCAAGGCTTTCGTTAAATCCTTGTCTCAGTTTCGTCGCGAGATCGGCGTTAAACGACCGAAACGCTACAGACTGCTCCGCAATGTCTCGCTGCATTTCGACCAATATCCGTGTCGAAGATAAGCGAGGAACCAATGCGTCGATGCTCGATATCAATCGCAGGCGAGCCTTCGAGAGACGATGCGCCAGCGGTTTTTCGGCCAAAAGAAAGATAGTTGCTGAAAGGAGAGCTGCAATTGATGAAACGAATTTTCCCGAAAGCCCTTCAATCAGAAGGGGCAAACCTTCAATCTGATTTGTTTGAGTGTTGATTCGAACATCTACCAGAGCAACTAAGATGGCCAAAAACGTAAAGAGGAGTCCAGTGCCTGTCACTATGCTTGGGAGAGAATTGTAGAAACCCCGGTTTAGGCGCGATTCAAGAACGGCTGAATCCGTGAACGTGCTTTCCGCGCTTTCTGAGGCCCAGAATTGCTCCTCTCCCGTTCCAGTTCTCCGGGCGAGTATCAGTGAAACGTATCCGTTCCAGGGATGAACTAGAGTGGGAGACTTGCTAAAGACCTCCACAAGCTCATTGTAGACGGTGCTCGGAAGGCCTCTCCTCGGATCAGCAGGTGTTCGAGACCGAAGCCTCTCAAGTTTCGACGCAGCAACTGCAAGAACCTTGGACTCCTTCCGCACCCTCCAAGACAAGTAAACGAGAACGCAGAGGGGAGCAAGAAGCAATCCCGCTGCCGCAATCCAAGCAAACTTCGGAGCATCAAGTCCGCCAATACTCCAGTGAGCCCGTAACAAGTCGAGAAACGTCATGAGAGGGCAGTCCTCATCGAGCAGCACGAATTCTGAAACCGGGGACGGTTATCAGGCGCTAAAGATACTACACCGTTGATCATTCACGCTGAGGATAATCCTGGTTTCGACGGGACTATCCAATACGAGAATCCGTCCTGCTTTCAATAACTTGAGCCGTTCCGATCTGTAGGTGTGCTTAGTTTTGGTCGCTAATGGTACCGCAGCGTTGGCAGATGAAGGATCGATCCCACGCCGCGAATTCTCGTGCGTAGGAATAGTAATTATGCTTCCAATAAGCAAGAACACATATAACAAAGACTCCAGCGGAGAGCACAGTGTAGATTGTTAGAGAAACTGAAGAAACCGAAGAAGAATTCTTCACGAGCGTATTCACATAGAAGACTATCCAACCGACGGATAAGAAC